>LNFM01000775.1_pt1 | contig 128752 bp, 120 predicted proteins | sample 596031 | NCBI WGS metagenome assembly LNFM01 (sample SAMN04254537, study PRJNA301005) | activated carbon metagenome | isolation source: dual media filters at the Ann Arbor, Michigan drinking water treatment plant | place: USA: Ann Arbor | reverse complement strand
GCCTGCGTCATCCCCTTCTTCAGCCGCTGCTGGGCCAGAAGTTCAGCGAGTTTCGTGCGGCGGGGTGAGGTTTCCATGGGCTCGGGCGCGTGTGGTGCGCCAAAGCAGCTATCCCCAGTTGGCTATTATCCAAAAATTGGATATCCGATTATCGGATGTTTCCGCTCGACTTCCAGCCGCAAGGAAGCGAAGGACTGGGCACCAAGAAGGGGGACACGATGTTTCGACGCATTTTTACGATTGCAGCAGTAGCGACCTTTATTTTCGCACTGCCTGCCGAGGCCAAGCGGCTATCCGCTAACGATCAAAAACTACTCGACCTCACCGAGGCACTGCATAAAAGGCTCGCTGCCATTGAGATAACGATTGCAAACGCAATCGCATCGCGGGATCCCACGACCCTCGAAGCCACTGCGATCATGGCCGATGATGCTGCCAGCCAGTACATGGAAAAGGCCTCCCCGCTGATGTTGAAGGTCACACCGGGAGCCGTGAAAGTCTCGGCGATGATTGATTGTCAGAATGCCGCCCTCAATCTGGGAGATGTAGTCCGCTACGTGCTGCGACCTGAAACGCCCGAGAACCTCAAGGAGCGGCGCCTCTTCCTGTCGGAATATCGTCGCAGCATTGAAATATGCGAACAGGCATTGGGACTGAAAGCGCCCGCCAATGGCATCGGTCGGGGACAAAGTCTCGAGGACTTCTGAGCTCACGAGCGCCGCCGACGACGGATCCGCGTCGCGCGGCGGCGCTGCCGGGGCGCGTGCTCATCCGACGCCTCGGCCGTCGACCGCTCCTGCGCCGTCGCAGAGGCCCGCCGCAGCCGCTGCAAATCCATCCGGTTCCAGATATAGCGCAGCGCCTGCGAGGTCGCGTCGACCTGATCGTCATGACGTGCGTTGGGGAAGCTGAGCAGCTCCTTGACGTAAGGCTCCAGCCAATCGGCCTGCCGCGGCAACAGCACCTGCCGCGCCTCAAAGCGCGGCGTGACTGCCAAAAACCGCGCCGTCTTGTCGAATTTCGGGCGGGTCAGGATGGGCCGCAGATCGCCCGAGCGGCGTAGGTCCTGGGTCAGCGCGCGGCCAAGCTCGGTGTCCTCGATCAGGGTGGTGTCGGCGCGATACTCCGCCGCGATCCGGATCAGCGCCCGGCGCAGATCCGGATATTCGAGGCGCCCGCGCTCGACATGCAGAAGATGATATTGGTCACCGGCCACACCCCAGACGGTGCCGACGGACCAATCGCTCGTCTCCGCCAGGGTCGAAGCGGTATCCCAGGAGGCGACGACGCGATCGAACTCCGTGGGCGGCAGGTCGCAATAGGTCAGCCATTCGCGCTTCAGGACATTGCCATCCATCGGCGTCGGGTTCTGTTGGTACTGGGCCTCGAACACCATGGAACCGAGCGTGCGGCGCAGTACGTCGAGCTCTGCCTCCCCTTCCCGGCTCGGCTGCAGCAACTCGCCATGACGTCGGCAGTAGACATCCTGCGGCCGCGGACCGATCCGGTAGGTGCGGTCCTCCGGGGCAATCGCCGGAATGTCGAGCACGGTCCAATCCTCTTTCGTCAGGACATGTCCGACGAGATCATCCTCGTGCAGGCGCTGCATCACGATGATCACGGCGCCCTCCTTTTTGTTGTTGAGGCGGGTGTAGAGCGTGTTGTCGTAGGTGTCCTTGACGCGCTGCCGCTCCGCCTCGGACAGCACGTCTGACGCCTTGATCGGATCGTCAATGATCAGGAGATCGGCGCCAAGGCCGAGCACACTGCCGTCCATCGAGCACGCCATGCGACCGCCTCCCGTTGTGGTCACCGCCTCCATATTGAGAAGGCGCGCGAAGCAGCAGTCCGGAAAGACCTCGCCGAACCAGGAACTCTCGACCACTTTGCGGAAATCGAGCGCGTGCTTGCGGGCGAGAGGCGACGCGTAGGTGACCGTCAGCACCTTCTTCGTCGGATCATGCCCCAAATACCACGCCGCGAAAGCCACCATGACCGAGATCGACTTCATCATGCGGGGCGGCACATTGATGATCAGCCGCCGTTCGCGACCGAGGAGCACCTCGGTCAGTGCTTGCGCCAGTGCCAGCACATGCCAGTTTTCCTCGTACCGAGTGCCGGGTTCGAGCGTTGTGAAGACTTTCGCGATGAAGCTGGCCAGGTGATGCCGCAACAGCCCGTAAAGAAGGAAGCGCCGATCGGTCATGATGCACCGCTCTCATCATCCTCAACGGCGGTGTTCGTCTCGCCCTCATCGGTACCGACCTCCCCACCGCCATTGTCGTTGGCGAAGGATTTAATCGCCCGCGCGAGGATGGCCTCGTCCTCAAGCAGCATCTCCGTTTTTTCGGTGCTGGGTTTGAGCGGTTGGGTTCGGTGGAGGTCAATGACAATGACAGCACCCTTCGCGCTCGTCGCTCCGTCGCTGTACAACCTGAGAAGACTAGGCGTTCGCCGACGCATTTTCTGTGTCCGGCCCGCCTTGTCCGTGACCTCAATCTCTTCCATGCCCAGCCGGAAAAACTCGTCAAGAATGTGCTCGTCGGCCGACGACTGCGGCTTCGGCGGTCGTCCTTTCGAATTGCCGCTTTTGCCCTTCTTGAACTGCGTCTTCTTGGGAGGCCGGCCATAGCCGACCTCCCCGTTTTTTCCGCCCTTACGATCAGCCATGACGCGCCTCCTCGCCAGCTGCTGCGGCCTCGGCCGCGCGCCGCTCCCGGACCTCGCCAAAGCTCTCCCCCGTCGCGTCAAGAACCACGCCGAGCCCGGTGCGCTTTTCGATACGTGCCAGCGAGGCGTCGATATAGGCCGGATCGATCTCGATGGCATAACCTGCGCGGCCAGCCCGATGCGCCGCGAGGATCGTCGTGCCGCTGCCCGAGAAGGGATCGAGCACGACATCGCCCCGATGGGAGACATCGAGGATGAGGTCATAAACGAGGGCGACCGGCTTGACCGTCGGATGCACGGCCAGAGCCTCCTGGCGCTCGCGGCCGAACTGCGCCATTCCCGGATAATCGAGCACGTTGGTACGGTAACGCCCGTGCTTGCCAAGCTCGATATTGTTGACGTGGGGCCCGGAGCCTGCCTTCCACACGAAGATCAATTCGTGCGCCATACGGTAGAGGCTTCCCATTCCACCCGTCTGCTTGTTCCAGACGAGGACGTTCAGTAGCTGGCTGTAATGGGCCTCGCCGGCATCGAGCATTTCCCGCAGATGGCGATAATCGATGCACAGAAAATGCACCGATCCGTCCATCGAATGTGCGATTGCACGCGCGTTCACCGTGGCCTGGAAATCCGTAAACTGGGCCGCCGACATTTCTCCGGAGGCCATGGCAAAGTTGGCGTGTTTTTTCTTCCCGAGCCCCGACACGAAGCCTGCGATGAGGACGTTGTACGGAACGTCATTGAAGACCATGCGCGCTTTGGTGCCCTGCATCAGCCGCGCATACAGATCCGGGTCGCGGGCATCGCCGCAGATCAGCCGGTGATCGCCGATCCGCCACAGATCGCCAGCCTGCGTGACCAGCGGGTGGTCATCGGGCTCGACCGGCTCATCGTCCGGATCGGCCGCGTCATTGGCGCTCACGGCCGCGGCTTCCGCCATGATCCAATCAATCTTCGGCGTGTCGAAGCCGGTGATCGCCAGATCGAAATCGACCTCCGCCGTCTCGATCAGCTCAAACTCGGCCGACACTGCCGACCAGTCCCACTCCCCTTTCAGCGTGAACGCGTTCAACGCAAGTTTGGCCGCGCTGACCTCGGCTTCGGTGAGATGATCGAGCCGCACGACCGGGACCTCGCGCAGGCCGGCCTCACGGCAGGCGGCCCAGACCGCATGCCCGTCAATGAGACGGCCATTGCGGTCGATAATGAGCGACGAAAGACAACCGAGCCGGCGGATGCTCGCCGCCATTTGCCCGATCTTCTTCGGGCTGTGGCGCCGGATCTGACGGACCGCCGCCCCCACCGTATCGATCCCCACATACTCGATCTGGAGGCGGATGTTGGCGAGCGAGGTGTTGTGATCCGCAGCGGGTCCATCGCTTGGCCGCTGTCGGTGGCGCGCTTTGCTCATGTGTTTCTCCTCGGTATGCCCTCCGAGCGGTCGCACGCATGTGCGGGCTCAGGGCACGGTGAGGATCACCGGGCTGAAATCACGACGGTAGGTGAACGAACACGATTTCTGAAAAGTGCGGAACGCCAGATCGGCCACTTGGTGAAACCGGTTGCACGGACGATTTCGAAAGTACCTCGGATATTGAAAATTCGCCCCTTCCATTCTTGACAAATTTCAGTTTTCTGCTCCTGAAAAGATTCGCGGGGGCGGCGAAGTTTGGGCGAGGGATGCAATTCTGACGCTGCACCTTTAGGCTCTAGGCGGAGTGGCCAGCCTCATTTCAGTTGCAGCACGGAGACCAAAGTCGGCGGCCACTCGGATCGCATATCGCCGGTTTTATGGAACCAGCCTTGTTAGGATAAACAATAAAAATTCCTTTAGGGATGCAAACATTAAAGCCCAGCAAGCATCAGATACTTCAACTCGGTGAATTCCTCCACGCCGTGGTGCGAGCCTTCGCGGCCGATTCCGCTTTCCTTAACGCCTCCGAAGGGCGCGACCTCGTTGGCTATGGCGCCAGTGTTGATGCCGACCATGCCGTATTCGAGCGCCTCCGCAACGCGGAATACCCGGCTCAGATCCCGCGCATAAAAATAAGCGGCGAGGCCGAACTCCGTCGCATTCGCCTGGGCGATCACATCGGCCTCGTCCGTAAACCGATATACGGGCGCAAGGGGGCCGAACGTCTCTTCGCGGCTGACGCGCATCTCGGCCGTGACATCCGCCAATACCGTCGGCTGGAAGAATGTGCCGCCCAGATGATGACGCGCGCCGCCCGTCACCACCCTCGCTCCGCGCTCGATCGCGTCCGCAACATGCGCCTCGACCTTTTCGAGAGCTCGGGCATTGATCAGCGGACCCTGGATTACTCCCTGCTCCAGACCGTTGCCGACCTTGAACGCCGCCACTTTTTTGCTCAGCATCTCGACAAACTCGTCGTGCACTCCGCCCTGGACGTATATGCGGTTGGCACATACGCAGGTCTGGCCCATGTTTCTAAACTTTGAAATGATGGCGCCTTCAACCGCGGCGCCCACGTCGGCGTCGTCGAACACGATGAACGGCGCGTTGCCGCCGAGCTCCAGCCCGACCCGTTTCACGGTTTCCGAGGCCTGCCGCATCAGCAGCTTTCCTACCGGCGTCGAGCCGGTAAACGTAACGACTCGAACGGCGGGGTGCGAGGTCATCACCTCCCCGATCGCCTTGGCGTCGCCGGTGAGGACATTGAGCACGCCCGCAGGCATGCCGGCCTCCTCCGCGAGCTTCATCAGCGCGAGCGCCGTCAGCGGTGTCTCGGGCGCGGGCTTGACTACGCATGTGCAGCCGACGGCCAAAGCCGGGGACACCTTGCGCGCCAGCATCGAGGCCGGAAAGTTCCACGGCGTGATCGCCGCCACGACACCGATTGGCTGACGCAACACGATGATGCGAGCATCGGGGCGCGGCGACGGGATGGTCTCTCCATAAATGCGGCGCGCTTCTTCGGCATAAAACTCGATAAAGGCCGCCGAGCCGTCGATTTCAACCAGTGCTTCGGCAAGCGGCTTGCCCTGCTCGCTCGTCATGATCATTGCGAGGTCATCGCGGTTCGTCGTCACGAGCTCCGCCCAGCGGCGGAGAATGACGGCGCGCTCTTTGGCGGTGCGCCTGGACCACCCGGCAAACGCCTTGCTTGCGGCCTCAACAGCCTGCGTCGTCTCCGCCGCGCCCAGCTCGGGCACATAGGCAACGACTTCAAGCGTCGCAGGATTTTCCACCGCCGCCGAGGGCTCGCCCACCCATGTGCCATCGATGTGACAGCGCGTCTGCAGAAGATCGGGATTGCGGAGGTTGAGCGTCATCTTCTGGTCCTCATGGATCGGGAAATACTCGCCGTACGGACGGCAAACGGGAGCGGCACTCATACGCACCGCTCCTTGCCAGTGCGTCAGGCCTTGAACACGTCGAGATAGGCCGCGAAGTTCGAATATTTCGAGGCGGGAAGCGGGCCTTTGATTGCGCCAAGCTGCACGAAAATATCCGTAACAGAATCGAGCTGCTTCTCGAGGGACTTGTCATTGATCCGCTGCGTCCATTCCGACGTTGTATGCAATTCCATTGCGTCGAAATTGGCGCGCATGTCCTCGATGCCCATATCGTTCTTGTAATACTTTTCCTGGAGCAGAAGCGCCGACTCGTCCTTTTTCTGAATCATCATCTCATTTGCCGGCCCCCAAGCGGCGATGAGCCGGCGGATGAGATCGGGATCGCTGTCGATGATGCGCTGCGTCGACGAGTATGCGGCAACGACAAAGCCTGCGTCGGGCCCGAACTCGCGGGCTTCGGCGAGGCGCACGGAGGTCTTCGCTTCGCGGGCGCGAAGATTGAACGGCACCCATGTCGAAAGTGCGGGCAGGCTTCCCGTAACGTAGGAGGTCACCGCGGCCGGCATGGTCTGGCTTACGATGTCGACATCCTTGACAGGGTCGAGGCCCGCCCGCTTCAGCGCCGTGTAGAGAATGATCTGCCCGGTCGTGCCAAGCGTGGTAGCGATCTTTTTGCCTTTGAGGTCCTGGATCTTCTTCACGCCCAGATCCTCGCGGCCGAAAACCTGGCCGCCCCATTCGATGCAATTCGGAAGCACGACGATACCCTGCCCGCGCGCCGGGAAATTGTGTGTCACGCCGCCTGTGGTGAACACATCGACGCTGCCGCCGACGAGAGCGGAGAAACCTTCAATACCGGTATTGAAGCGGGTGAATGTGGGCTCAAGCCCTTCCTTCCTGTACGTATCCAGCTCTTTCATCAGCCACATCTGCGCGTCGCAGGTGGGGATGTGCAGATGACCGATGCGGATAGGACGCAAGGTCTGCGCAAACGGCGCCCGCGTCAGAGTGAGAGATCCGGCTGCCGCCAATCCCGCAACAGCGGCTCGGCGTGTGATATGTCTCTTCATCATTTCCTCCTACGTTTTTGTTAGTTAGCGAACAGCTTCTGCTGCTCTGCGTATTGCTGCATGCTGACCTCTTCGAGTTCCAACCGCATGCGCTGGAAGTCGCTTGACGCCGTCCACTCGGGTGTCCTGGGGTACGCATAGGGAAGATCGATGCTCTGCAAGACGCGGGACGGCCGCGCGCTGATCATCAGGATGCGGTTGGAGAGGAAAATCGCTTCTTCCACGGAGTGGGTGATGAGCAGAACTGTCTTCCGTTCCTTTTGCATCAGGTCCATCAGTAGCATCTGCATGGCCAGCCGGGTCTGAGCGTCGAGCGCGCCGAACGGTTCGTCCATCAGCAGAATCTGCGGGCTCACCGCGTAGGCACGAGCGATGGCCACACGCTGCCGCATGCCACCGGACAGCGTCTTCGGATATGCGTCCTCGAAGCCGCGCAGCTTCATCATGTCGATGTAGTGATCGACCGCTTCCTTCTGCTCGGCTTTGGTCTTTTTGTTGCGCGCCAGCTTCATCCCGAAGGCGATGTTTTCGGCCACTGTCATCCAAGGATAAACACCGTATTCCTGGAAGATCACTCCACGATCGCTGTCCGGCCCCTTCACCGGCGCTCCGTCGACCGTGATAGAGCCGGTTTCAGGCTGCACGAACCCCGCCAGCATCTGCAGCATCGTGGTCTTGCCGCAGCCCGAGGGACCGATCAGCGACACGAAAGATCCTTCGCTCATTGAGAAAGAAACGTCGGACACGACGTTCAGAGGGCCTTTTACAGTCTCGAACGTCTTCGAGACATTCGTAAAGATAACGCGCGGATCCGCGCCTTTGATTGCTGTGCTTGTCATCCGAGAGTTTCCTGCCAGCTCAGAAGCCGCGCCGTGATCACGCGCAGCAGTTTGTCCATAACGAGTGCGACGGTGCCGATCATGATGATGCCGACAAAGATTTTGGGAACCTGAAAATAGTTCTGACCGCTGACGATGACGGCGCCGAGGCCGCGCTGGGCGGCAACCAGTTCGGCGGCCACAAGCGTCGTCCAGCACACGCCAACCGCCACGCGAAATGCCGTCAACACGTGCGGCAGGGCTGCCGGCACGACGACACGCCGGAAGATCTCGCTGTCCCGCGCACCGAGCGAACGAGCCACCCGGATATAGATCGGCGGGATCAGCTTGATGCCCTCGTAAATGACGATGATACCGCTGAAAAACGCGGCGTAAGTCAGCACTGACACGCGCGCCGGCTCGCCAATGCCGAAATAGACAATGACGAGCGGAATGAGCGCAATGGGCGGCAGAGCGCGGAAGAAGTTGATGATGGGATCGACAAACTTCCGGACCGGCGCATACCAGCCGAGCACAAAACCCACCGGGATGGCGAGCGCGAGACCCGTAAATACGCCGATGAGAACGCGGCGTGTCGAGAGGGCGATATCGAGCCAGAGGCTCTCGGTCGCCATCAAAGTCCACCAGGTGCTGAACACCTCGCTCGGCGTCGGCAACAGTCCCTCACCGACAAGATTGGTGAGAGCCAGCAGCCACCAGCCCGCGATGATCAAGCCAAACGATACCACGCCGTAGAGCAGACCTCCCGCTCCGGACAGAATACCGGGCGTTCTTTTGCCGCCTCGTTGCATTCAACCTTCCTCCCGTTATCCACGCTCAAGCTTTTTCTCTTGAGACATAGAGAGCTTTTAAGCTATATAGTTCTTGGTTTCAAGATGCGAGAAGCGGAGAATGGTACATCACGGCGCGGCTTTCGACTCTGCGGCAGGAGCTGGCCCGGAGCAGCGCGGAGAGGCGCTCGATGAAATCCGTGCGCTTCTCGAGAGCGGCGCGCGTCGGGACGAGCCACTGCATGTGCGGTTGCGCGAGGCCCTTCTCGACGCCCTCGCCCGCGGCCGCTGGTCATCCGGCGACAAGCTTCCTCCCGAAGCGGAGATCGCGAAGCGAACCGGTGTCAGCCTGGGAACCGTGCAACGCGCTCTGACGCACCTCGCCAACGACCATGTTGTCCTCCGTCGGCACGGCTCCGGAACCTTCGTATCTGGCGATGCCTCGCAAACCGCGAAACTCATGCACTTTCGCTTCATTGCGGACGACGGCACCGCCATCGTGCCCGTCTATGCGGAAGCGATAGAGCGCGGAATCGTCCATAGCACGGGCCCATGGTCTCACTTCCTGGAGGGGACCAAGTCGTTTATCCGCCTCCGCCGCCGGATCAATGTCAGCAATGAGTTCGATTGCCTCAGCGAGCTCTACATCGACGCGGACCGCTTCGGCGCCGTGCTCGATCTACCATTGCAGAGCCTTGATCGCATCGTTATTCGCGACGTGCTCGCGCATCGGTTCAATGCGCCGACTTTCTCCCTTGCGCAGCGTATGTATGCAACACAGTTCGACGCCGAAGTTCTCAATACGTTAAAGCTGAACGGCAGTAACCCGTTCGGGCTCGTGCTCGAAGTCTTTTCCTTCACTCACCATCGCCAACCGCTTGCCTTCCAGAATATCTTCATTCCAGGGGACGCAAGGCGACTGGAAATCCCCAACCCTCGCGTAATCAAGTGATCCCGATGACTCAGACCTATGACTATGTGGTGGTGGGCGGTGGCACGGCCGGCTGTGTCGTAGCAAGCCGGCTCAGCGAAAGCGGCCGCTACCAAGTCCTGCTGCTGGAGGCCGGCCCTGCCGACCGCTATCCGTGGATTCACATTCCGATCGGCTACGCCAAGACGATGTTTAATCCCCGCTACAATTGGGGCTTTTACACGCAGCCGGAGCCTGAGCTGAACAACCGCAAAATCTACTGGCCGCGCGGCCGCGTGCTCGGCGGATCGAGCTCTATCAACGGTCTCATCTATATCCGTGGGCAGGCGCAGGATTACGACACCTGGGAGCAGCTCGGCAATCCGGGCTGGGGCTGGCGCGATGTTCTGCCTACATTCCGCAAGCTTGAAAACAACGAGCGCGGCGAAAGCGAATACCACGGCGGAAGCGGCCCGCTCTATTGCTCCGACATCCACGAGCGCCCCGAGCTGATGGAAGCAATCATCCGTGGCGGCAACGAGCTCGGCGTTCCGCGAACCGAGGATTTCAACGGCGCCGCGCAGGAAGGAGCCGGCTATTATCAGTTGTTCACCCGCCGCGGTTTCCGCTCATCGACAGCTGTCAGCTATCTGCGGCCGGCGCGCAGCCGGCCGAACCTTCATGTCGTTACGGAGGCCATGACACAGAAGCTGATTCTTGAGGGCAAACGCGTCGTTGGCGTCGAATATCTTCATCGCGGCAACCGCGTCACAGTTCGCGCAGGACGTGAAGTCATTCTGTCAGCAGGTGCCGTGCAGACGCCGCAGCTTCTGGAGTTGTCGGGCATTGGCAACCCCGCGATTCTCAGGAACCACGGTATCGATGTCGCGCACGAACTGCCCGGCGTCGGCGAGAACCTGCAAGACCATCTGCAGTTCCGTCTAATGTACCGCTGTCGCAAGCCGATCACGACAAACGATGAGCTGGCAACATGGTGGCGTCAGGCCCGCATCGGGCTGCGTTATGCGTTCGGTCGCACAGGGCCGATGGCCGTCGGCATCAACCATGTCGGTCTGTTCACCAAGGTCCTCCCCGAGTCCGAAACGCCCGACATCCAGTTCCACGTTGCGGCGCTGACAGCCGAGATGGCAGCCGGCAAGCCACACCGTTTCCCAGGCTTCACGCTCAGCGTCTGCCAGCTGCGCCCTTCGTCACGCGGCACGATCCATATAGGCTCGCCGAATGTGGGCGATGCGCCGCTCATATATGCGAACTATCTGACGACCGAACTCGATTGGCGCTGTTCGCTCGCGGGGGTGCGCTTTGCCCAGCGCCTGTCCGAAACCCGAGCGATGGCGGACTACACCGAAGCGCCCTACCGGCCGGCGCCGGGCAAAACATCGGATGAGGATCTGATCGAATTCTGCCGTGAATATGCGGCCACAATCTTCCATCCTGTCGGTACATGCAAAATGGGAAGTGGTAGGGAGGCGGTTGTCGATTCCCGCCTGAGGACGCACGGTCTCGCGGGCCTGCGTATCGCGGACGCATCCATCATGCCGACCTTGGTGTCCGGCAACACCAACGCCCCCGCCGCGATGATCGGCGAAAAGGCGTCCGAGATGATCTTGCAGGATTGAGCGCCGGCGCGGCGCTTGGCTCCCAACACTTCGACCGGCAGCTCCGTAGAATAGGCATAGGCCAGGATGCCAAGCTGGTAGTGATATTAGGCGGCCTCTTCCACTTCGACAGCGCCGGCGAGCGAAGCGACGATCGTATTGTCGATACACTGGGCCCGCATCTCGTCGCGCACATCGACGATATTCGCAAAAGCCATCGGCGGCGTGACGATCGTATGCCAGTACCCGAAAATTAGAGGGTGGATAAGCTCGTCTTCGAGCCTAGACGCACCGTGTTCCGGTAGGTCTGGGGCGGCTCGCCGCCTGTGATTTCGACCGGGTTGCCGGCTGCACCGAACGGCGGAATGAACTTACGGAATGCCGTGGCGAGATCGGGTGGAATAGGATAGAGCGCCATTCCGTTGTCGTCCACGGCATCAGAGAGAAGCACGCGGGAAGCTTCGTTGATCTCGGATTTGCTACCAAGCCCGACAATCGCCGAAACGCCCATGCGCACTGAGCACCACAAGCCGATGACCGTCATGCCGACGCCACCCGGTTGCGACGACAGGGCGGCGCTTCCGCTCACATCAAACGGCGTGCAGAACGTCGCCGACATTCTCCGGAGTATAATAGACGCCACACGGCAGAAGACCTGCATGGCCGCCAGATGCTTCATCGCCCGGCCCCTGCAAGAGCAGTCGGCATCGGCCCGCCATGCACCCAGTCCAGAAGCTCAACGGTGTGGACGATGGGAATGTCGATGGCGTCCTTCAGCTGGGTTATGCAGCCAATATTTCCTGTCGCCACGATACTCGCGCCGGTGTTCCTGATATTTTCAGCCTTGCGGTCGCGTAGGCGGGCCGCAAGCTCCGGCTGGAGAATATTGTAGGTGCCGGCCGAACCGCAGCAAATATGCCCTTCGGCGACATCGCGCACCGAGAAACCGGCCTCGCGCAGCAATTGCTTCGGCTGCTCGCGGATTCCCTGTCCGTGCTGCATGGAACATGCGGAATGGTAAGCCACGGCCATTCCTGCCGCCTTCTGCGGAGGCGGCAGCCGCAGGTCCGCCAAGAATTCGGTGACATCCTGGGCAAGATGCGAGACCCGCGCAGCCTTGCCGGCATAGTCCATGTCTTCGCGCAGCATGAAGCCGTAGTCTTTGACTGTCGTGCCGCAGCCTGACGCCGTGATGATAATCGCGTCGAGCCCCTGCTCGATCTCGGGCCACCAGAGATCGATCATCCGACGCGCTTGGTCGTGGCTGTCGTGTTCGCGGCCCATATGATGGACGAGCGCGCCGCAGCAGCTTTCGTTCTTCGTCTGCACGACTTCGACGCCGAGGCGCGTCAAAAGCCCGATGGTCGACGCGTTGATCGACGGCATAAGGATGGGCTGCACGCACCCTTGGTGCAGAACTACACGCGCGCGGTGCGGCCGTTGTACGGGAAAGACACCCTGAGGCGGCGCGGATTTTGACCTTCTCGCAGGCGCCAGGCGCAGCATCGCCGCGAAGCGTTCTAAGCCCGGCACGCGGCGCAACAGCGGCTCGAATGGCTTGCCGAGTCGAGAAAGCGCGATGGCAACACGAAAACGTTTCCGGTTAGGCAGGACAAACGCCAGCAGCGAACGGGTCAGCCGGTCACCCACCGCACGCGTATAGGTCTTCTCGATATAGGCGCGCCCGTGATCGACGAGGTGCATGTAATGCACGCCGGACGGACATGTCGTCATGCAGGACAGGCAGGACAGGCAACGATCGATGTGCTTTACGACCTCCCGCGTCGCTGGGCGCTCGTTCTCGAGCATGTCTTTCATCAGGTAAATGCGGCCGCGGGGACTGTCGAGTTCGTCGCCGAGCAGCAGGTAGGTCGGGCAGGTCGCGGTGCAGAACCCGCAGTGGACGCAGGTCCGCAATATCTTCTCGGACGCCGCGGTGTGCGGATCGGCGAGCTGGGCGAGGGAGAAATTGGTCTGCATGATCAGATGGTCGTATACATACGGCCGGGATTTAGAATGCCCTGCGGATCAAAGGCCTGCTTGATTTTGCCGGTCAAATTCATCAGTGCATCAGGCAGTGGCTCGAAAGTGTCCAGCCGCATCCTCATCTCCGCCGGCGCGCGAGCGAGTGTCGCGTGTCCGCCGACCGCCCGCAGGGCACCGCGTATCGCCGCCTGACCGCCATCGCCGTCCAGCGCGCAGGTCAGCCAGATCAATGCGCCGCCCCAATCAAAGGCCGCAGCCTTTGCGATGCCGGACAGGTGCGCGGCAAGCGCGGCAGCCTGGCTGGCGCGTGTCGATACCCGCCAGACGACATCCCCCGGCGGCACCTGAAATGCGCGTGCATCGCGAATGTCGCGCCAGACCGCGGCTGAGCCCAGTTCGTCGAGACGCTCTGCCTCGCCGAACGGGGTCAGGACCCGCACCAGTTCGCGCGAGCGGTGTTGGACGGAGAAATCGAACCCCTCAAGGCGCAGATAGGTTGCGCCCTCTCGGCCCTGCCCGGCAGGCAGATGCGCGGCACCCGTCACCTCGTAAGGAGAACGCAGCGCCGTCAGCATCGCTTCGATTGCGCGCGCTACCGACAACCCGCGGAGCACGAGGCTCGCCTGCGTCTGCGGTTTCGGCAGCAGCTTGAATGTCACTTCCGTCAATACGCCGAGTGTACCATGGGCGCCGGCGGACAGCTTGACGAGATCATACCCCGTCACATTCTTCATGACACGACCGCCCGAGCGCACGATCTCGCCGCGCCCTGTGACCATGCGGACACCGATCAACCCGTCGCGGCAGGCGCCGGCATTGACACGACGCGGGCCGGACGCGTTCACGGCGACGCAGCCGCCAATGGTCGGTTCGCCCTCGGTGCCGAGCAGATCGCGGTAGTCCGGCGGCTCGAAGGCCAGTCGCTGATTTTTGCTGTCAAGCTCTGCTTCGATGCGCGCAACCGGCGTGCCGGCCTGTGCGGACAGCACCAGCTCTGCGGGCTCGTACAGAGTAATGCCGTTCAGTCCAGAGATAGATAGGCGTTTTCCCTCCGCGTTAGCCATTGCATGGCGGGTTCCGCCACCCCGAATGTGAAGACACGATGCCGCCGCGCCAGCGGCCATTACGGCTTCGCAGACCTCGCTCTCCGAGTTTGGGACGAGTTCCTCAGCGATCACAGCGCAGCCTCGGGCAGTTGGAGATCGAGCGGGAACACCTTGCCTGGATTGAGCAGCCAGTCCCGGTCAAACACGCGTTTGATGCGCGCCTGTTGCACAAGTTCATGCTCTTCGAACTGGAAGCGCATGAGATCGCGCTTTTCGATGCCGACTCCATGCTCGCCCGTCAGGCAGCCACCGACCTCGACGCACAATTTCAGGATGTCCTCGCCCGCCTTCTCCGCTTTCGCCAGTTCGTTCGGGTCGTTAACGTCGAACAGGATGAGAGGGTGGAGATTGCCGTCGCCGGCGTGGAAGATGTTGGAGACGCGCAGACCCATCCCCGAGCAGATTTCTGTGATCCGCAGGAGGACGTTCGGCAACTGCCCGGTCGGGATCGTTCCGTCCATACAGATATAATCTGAAATGCGGCCCGTCGCGCCGAACGCCGCCTTGCGTCCCTTCCAAATCGCCAGCGCATCAACGGCGTTGGCCGCTTCGCGGACGTGCATCGCGCCCGAGTGTCTAGCGATCGCGATGATGCGCTCAAGTTGAAGCGCGATCTCAGCCTCGGCGCCTTCGACCTCGACAATCAGCAGGGCCTCGACATCGAGCGGATATCCCGCAGACGTGAATGCCTCGGAAATTTCTATGGCGATCTTGTCCATATATTCGATGGCGACGGGCAAAATTCCCGCGGCGATGATCGCCGCGACACAGACCCCGGCCGCGGCGCTCGAGGCGAAGCCGAGCAGCACCGGCCGAGCGCCCTCAGGCTTCGGGATGATCCGTACCACCGCCTCGGTGATGATGCCGAACTGGCCCTCGGATCCGGTAGTGAGGCCTAGAAAATCGTAGCCGGGGCTGTCAAAGTATTCACCGCCGATCTCAAGCACTGTTCCGTCCATAAGCACCATGGTGACGCCGAGCAGGTTGTTGGTCGTCACGCCATATTTCAGGCAATGTGCCCCGCCGGAATTCATGCCGATATTCCCGGCGATGGTGCATGCAAGCTGCGAGGAGGGATCTGGAGCATAAAAGAAGCCGCCATGCTCAACCGCGTGGGTGATGGTGATATTGGTCACCCCCGCCTGGACGCGCGCCGTCCGGTCGCGGAAGTTCACGTCAAGTACTTGGCTGAGCTTCGATGTGCCGACCACCACCGAATCCGCGAGCGGCAGTGCGCCGCCGGCGAGCGAGGTGCCGGCCGCACGCGGCACCACCGGTACTTTCACAGCCTGCAGATAGCTCAGGACCGCCGCGACCTCGCCGGTTGATTTCGGCAGCACGACCGCGAGCGGCAATGTCCGGTAGGCGGTCAGCGCGTCTGTTTCATACGCGCGTCGCTCCGCTTCGCTTGTGATGACCTGCTCGCCCGGCAGGATCGCGCGCAAGCCTGCGACAATGCTGTCGCGGCGCGCGATGATCGTAGGATCGGGAACGGGCATTGTAAGCGCGTTCATTGCTTCCTCACGGGGACGGCGCGTTGGGTGTACGTCTCAGTCGCGGTTTAAAACCGTCACTTCACCCTTTTCGGGATCAATATGCACTTCATCGCCGGAACGGATTTGGGTCGTGATGTTCGGACATTCGAAGCGGTCGACCATGGTCAGATCGGCGAAGGCGCCGCCTTGGGCCAGAATCGTATTTACGGTGTTGAAGACTAGCGCTTTCGGGGTTATCCCGCTCTGCACCATTTCCCGCAGCATCCATGCGGAAGCAACGCCGCCCTTTGCTGTGTTCAGAACGAGGATTTTGTCGCGGTAGTCCTCGCCGAACAATTTATGAGCCGGCCGCGAGAACACACCCTTCTTGCGGTCTAGGTCGTAGCGGGCGCTGAAATTGTCTTCGGCGACAAGCGCCGTCCCGGTCACGGCGGCGCCAATACCGGGATGGCAGCGATAAACGATCGGCATCAGAGCACCTTTCCAGCAACAGCGCAGTCGACACATTTTTCCATCGTCGCCAGTGTCGGCTTGTAACCGTAGCCACCGATGATATTGACGAGCTTCGCGGAGTTCGACATCAGCCGCTTCCAGCCATTGGCCTCCGCCATTTCGCGGGCATAACTCTGGTAAAAGCAGACGCCTTCGAGGACGATCGCGCCCGAAGCTTCGATCCGCTTTGTCAGACCCATCCGGTCGGCCGCGAATTTGATCTCGGGCGATGTCACCGCGATCAACGTTGTACCGGAATGGATGCGGCGCCCGTCGCAGAGATTGGCGACCTGTTCCATCTCGAGCAGCGAGAGCTGCGGCGCAGAAAACACGACAACGTCGACCTTGTCACCGCGCGCTGCATAGCTTTCGTAGAAAGCCTCAAAATCCGCGGCCGCAATGGCTTCTGCTTTCGGAATCGGATTGCCGCCGAACGCCGCGGCAATATCGGGCGCCTCCGGCGTCACCCCGGGAATGTGGAACATCGCAAGCGAGCCGAAGCTGGCGGCGGCTGCGCCGAAATGTTTCATTTCGTCGGAGTTCGGGACCGATTTCAGACCCGAAACCACTGGCACCCGCCAGTAGCTGTCGGTACGGCGGCCAACAATGCCGCCAAGCGCGCCCCAGTCGCTAAGATCGCGCGGCTGGTGCGACACTTCGTAATGAATCGTGCCGACACGATTTTGCTCCAGGTGATAGCCATAGCGCGGCGTGCGCCCCGTCAGCGCGGCAGACAGCGCGGATGGGCCGCCCTCAAAATTGCTGCGCGCGCCGAGAACAGCGTTGGAATAGATCACAACGCCGGTGTCGCCGAACGCCAGGTGCTCGCCATGCACCGGCGGCAGGATGGTCTGATAGTTAATGCACGTATTCGTCATGAGGACGCCAAAGGCCTCGAAGGCGGCGATCAGACGGCGCTCAAGATCGACCATGCCGTCGGTCTGCTTCAGCCTCTTGTAGGCGTTGAAGTCGACACCCCGCGGATCTGTAATCGTCGGGATGCGGACGCGACGCTGGTTCTGCGGCGCTTTTGCGAGCTCCTCAAGGAATTCGACGCCCGACGAACCCGTCGCCTCCGTGTCGGCCATGATATGGGCTTGGCCAACCGGGACGAGATCTTCGGCGTCGAAAAAATTGCCGACGGTCACCTGATGATGCGCCGCCCATTGCCGAACAGGCCCGAATTCGCCCGCAAGCATCCCCTGCGTCTCGTCATCCAGCTTCATCCGGCCTCGCGCCCGCGCTTTTCCTGATCCCGACATCGCCTCGACTCTCGAAATGGCCGTATTCGACCTTGTAAATAGCTATATAGCTATATTAGTCTAGTTTCTGCTTGGCAAGACCGTTTTCGGGAGGATCGACGATAAGAGGACGCACCGAGCGGCATTCGGTGAAGATTCGTACAGTGCAGCGCGCGCATATTTCCGGGTCCAGGCGACAAAAGATGTGGCCGATGGCTGCGGCCTTGGACTGGAAGATGTGCTCAGTCGCGAGTTCGTTCAGAAAGCCTGTCTTCTCCCAGCTTTCGAGCACGCTGGTGCGTGGACGGTGAAAATAGATGTCTCCGCCTGCTTTTCGGCGGATCGCGGACTCTTTCTGCCAGAGATCCGCGCCTGCCAGATCGACGAAGTTCATGCTCGTGGCCATCACGAGGAGATGCTTCTGCAGCGGCGCGGAAACACGGATTTCCTGCAGCCGCTCGGCGACATGGCGCACCGCCGCATAATAGACGGAGCCTTCCATCCTCAGAAGCTTCAGCTGCGGGCATTCAGGACGCGGCGGGGAAAACTCTTCGAGCTTGCAGAACGGCCGTCCTGGCACGTCCCCGTCGGGCACAAGTGCGTACGTCGAAGGATGCGATGTCCGCCTCAAATAGGCGGCCAGCGAAATGCCCACGCCCACGCCGATCGCGATGTGAAATGGCAGAACGAGCATTCCTACAAAAGTCGCGGCCGCGACGGCAAACTCAAGCCGGTGGCTTTTAGCCAGCCGCATAAACTTGCGGCCGCCGAACAGGCCCCACGCGGTGTAAAGAAGAAGCGCGCCGACGGCCGGGATTGGAATCTGCTCCAGCAGGGGTTCAGTCAACGCCGCGAGCCCCAGGACAAACCCTGCCGCGAGCACGCTGGCCAGAGGGGTGCGCGCTCCAGCCTGATAATTCGGCATCGAACGGTTGAGAGAACCGCAGGACAGATAAGCGGAGAAAAATCCGCCAAGTATGTTGGACAGCCCCTGACCGACAAATTCGTGATTCACATCAAGCTGTTGGCCCGATCGATCAGAAATGGCCTTGGCGATCGACACTGCTTGGCCAAGGGCGACTATGGCCAGCGCCGGCGCGATCAGCAGCAACTGGCCGACGATCTCGCCGTACGAGACGTCGGGAATGACGAATGACGGAACGGTTGAAGGTATCGGACCTACAACGTGCACCGGTATCCCGTAGACGATACGGAGAGCTATAGCCGTTCCGAAACCTACCGCCATCCCGATCAGCATAAATGGAAGACGCGGAGCGAACCGGTGCAATAGCGCGGTTACAATAAGAGTGATGCCGCCGACCGCAACCGAAGCCGGCGGAACAGATCGCCATCCGGACGCCAGCGCGTAAATCACGCCAAGCGGCCCCGCCTGCCTGTCGGCGTCAAGCGCGAGCAAATCCTTGAGCGCATACAAAGCGATCAGCATCGCGGCGCCGCTCGTAAATCCAAGCAGTACGGAAGGCGAAATGAAATCGGCCAATGCGCCGAGCCGCAGGGCGCCGACACCGAACTGGATCACACCGACCATCACGGTCAATGCAAGTGCAAGCGCGATATACTGCGGCGTAAAGGCCACTGCGAGCGGCGACAGTGCGGCGAACAGCGCGAGAGAATTGGCGTTGGTCGGCCCCGAGACCACATGAAGGCTCGAGCCGAACACTGCGGCAACGATTGTAGGAACAACTGCTGAATAGAGACCGTATTCTGGCGGCAGCCCGGCCAGCGTTGCAAACGCGATCCCTTGAGGCAGAACGAGAATAGCCCCGAGCATACCGGCTGCCAGATCTGCCCGTAGGGTCTCGGGCGACATGGTTTTCCACCAGCCGGACGTCAGCCGCATGCGCGTCGCTTCCCCTGCCTGAAGTTCATTGACAACAGCTCATAGCTATATAGCTTCACGCGGATCATATGCTAGCCCCGGCCGAGGGGGAATTGGGAGGACGCGACCATGAATCAGGAGAAAATGGCCGCGCTGGCTGCCCTCATATCTTGCGGGGGCATGCAGGCGGCGCTAGCGAGGATTATCCGAACCACGCCATAACGATGAGCGTGCCTTCCGCTGCTGGCGGATCGGCGGACGTGCTCGCCCGCGTCGTCGGACAGCATATGAGCCAGACTTTGGGTCAGCGGGTCGTTATTGAAAAGATCGCCGCCACCAACAAGAATCTTCCCGTGAAGGATATCAAGGAACTGATCGAGTATTCAAAGGCCAATCTCGGCAAGGTCGGCTATCACACCCGGGGCGTCGGCTCTCGCTGGGTTCAATCACCTGACGGGCGCCAAGTTGAAGCACGTTCCCTATCGCGGTCTGAGCCAAGCGATGTCCAACGTCATTTTGCGGTGGAAAGGTCTGGCGGCAATCACGGTCCCAGCCGTTCTGATTGTTGCGAATATGTCCGGGGCGACCAATCTTTAGACTGCATTCTTGAGCGGTGCCCCGTGTAAGCTATGAAGGACTTTACGCTTCGTCGGAGAACCGATGCCCACGCTATCTCACCCAGACCAGGCCAACCCACCGCAGGAAAATGCCGGCATTCATCTGCGGCGCGCCGTAGATGCGTCTGCCAACGGGACCGAACCTCGGCATCTAAAGTTGCGGGAGGCCATCCTTGAAGTTCTCGCCAAGGGCATCTGGGCACCCGGGGACAAGCTGCCGTCCGAAACAGAACTTGCGCGTATCAGCGGCCTCAGTCTGGGCACCACCCAGAAGGCGCTCACCCATCTGGCGCGGGACGGGGTACTTGTTCGAAGACACGGGCACGGCACGTTTGTCGCCGGCGACGCCTCACAATCCCAGCAATTGATGCATTTTCGCTTCGTCGGCGATGACGGCGCGGCAATCATGCCGGTCTATGCTGAAGCCATCGAGCGGCGTGTTGTTACGAAACGGGGCCCTTGGTCGGATTTCCTGACATACACCAAGAATTTCATACGTATCAGACGCCGCGTAAACGTCGCCGGCGAGTTTGACTGCATGAGTGAGCTTTATATCGATGCCGACCGGTTCAAGCCTATTCTCGATCTTCCGATGCAGGAGCTGCACCGCGTCATCATCCGAAACGTACTTGCAACCCGCTACAACGCGCCGACATTTCAGGCCACACAGAGGATTTACGCCACTCGCTTCGGCGAAGCTGTTTCAAAGGTCCTGAATCTCGATCCCGAGCATGCCTTCGGAATGGTACTGGAGGTCCGCTCCTTCACTCATCATCAGGCACCCCTGGCTTTTCAAAATATCTTTATCCCCCCAGATGTCCGGACGCTCGAACTGCCCGACACCAGAGTTTATAAATAGCAAAATAGTAATTGCGTACACACGTCGCCAAGGGATACCCCGATCTGGGGGATTTCAGCCGCTAGTAGGATTCTAGCGCGCTCTATCACATGATGCTGGGTGACTGACCTTTTTAGTTGCTGTGCCGGTTTTATGGAACACGGTGGTCCTTGTAGGTGCCGTTGCTTGTGTTCGGCGGTGACTCCGCGCCAGTCTCGTTTCGGCAATACACCGGCGATCTCGACCGACTTCATCTCGTTCCGAACGCGACTAGGCCTTCATGCATCCTTCGCAAGGCGTTTCTTGACCCGAAGCTGACTTCACACGTGGATCGCGTTGATGCCTTCAGTAGCACCCTCGCTCCCGACCACCTCGCTCGCCTCGCGCCAGTGTCCCCAAGGTGTCCGATTAGGCATTTCGCAAGAGCAGAAATTCATGAGGGGTCAGATCTGCGGAGGCGGTTCCTCGACTGACGGCACTTCATGTCGCATCGACAGAACGAGCAGCGCTGCCTCGCGGCAGCGCGCCATGCGTTCATAGTCCGACCAGATGATAGACCCACCCTTGCTGCCGAAGAAAATTGCCCAAGCCTCATCCGTGACGGAGGCTCCTGGCAGGTCTTCTTCGATCCGGCGAGCATGAGCGATCAACTGCTCCGTAATCCTGAGGGGAGCGGTCAGATCGTCGTCATCAAAGCAGTCGGAGCACATGGCAGCCTATCCTGTGTATTCAAGGATGTGCATGCCATGACCCGCGCGATCAATCAGATAGATCAATCCGCGATCATCGGCACCGATGTCGTTGGACTGGACCATCTTTTGTCCGTCCGCAACGGACGGGACGTAACATCCCTTTTCGGCCGGGCGCAGCGGATCGCTGATATCGACCGCCCGGAGCCCTGCGTTGAAATAGGTAATGAACACCGTGTTGGCCCACGGCCCCTCAGTCGAGATAGCCTCAAGAATATTGTGCGCGCCGAAACGGCCTCCACGATCGAAATACTTGTCCCGGTCGGGAAACCAGGTGGAAATCGGCGTCGGGCGAGTCTCGTCCCGGATGTCGACGATCCACATAAACTGACTGTCGCGGTAATTCTGCTTGGCGCGCGCTTCGTCCGTGACGACGAGATAGGGCTTGTCGCCGACAGGGCAGGCCGTGTGCGTCGCTCCTACGAACGGCGGCGACCAGCACACATGGCCGACGAGGTCCATACTCGATAGGTCCGTACAGTCGATGATCGCGACACCGCCGCCCCAAAACGCGGCGAACATTCGGTTGTCGCGGATGATCGGCGGACCGTGCAGGGTGCACGTCGTTTCGGCAGGCTGCGGGTCATTTCCTTCTCCAGCGCCGTCCGTCTTCTGAGAGGGGAGCCCCCAGATCCCGATCACATCCGGCTTTGTCGGATCCTTGATGTCGAGGGTCCAAATGACGCGCTTGTTCCAGCCCTCCGCGTCATTGGGCATAAGTGCGACCTTGCGTTTCAGGTCGACCCCGAAACGGTGTGGCCCGCTGCCGGGCATATCGTAGAAGCCAATCTCGCGCGGGGAGGCCGGATTGCTGATGTCGAAGATGTAGAAACCGGAGCGCGCCGTCTTCGCGGCCTCGTTCTTGAGCCGTTCCGAATTGACGTAGAGAATGTTTTCTCCGGCATAGCGCAGCTTGTGCATATGCACGCCGGGCGGCGCCTTGAACTCGAAGACCTTCCGAGGTTTGCGCGGATCGCGGACATCGTGAACCGTGAATCCTTCGGTCTTGTCAGGATCGGAGCCGCCGACGGAGCCGACGAAGGCATGGCCGTTGACGACCTCCACGAGGCTTCCGCTGCCGAACGCGGCGGAAGGGTCGTGGCCGAGAAGACGAAAATGACGCGCTTCTTCCGACTGCATGTCCGCTCCGATTACTGCCGCGCCATGATGTCATCGAGGCGCTTTTGCGTCCCCGATATCTCGGAAATCTTTTCGCCCGCGTCGAGGCGTGCGCGAACCGTGATTTCATTTTTCTGGGCGGGGAGCGCCTTGGCGACGATATCGGGAATTTCCGACGGATCGAGAACGAGGATTCCTGATTCATCGGCAACGATCGCATCGCCCGGGCGAACCAAAACGCCGCCGCATGAGATCGTTTCGTTGACGGTCCCACCAGTAGCCATGGACTTATGGACATTGGCTGCGGGTCCGAGACACCAGACCGGAACGCCGTAGGCACGAATTTCGCCGAAGTCACACGCATACCCATCGACGATGATGCCCGCGACGCCTGCCTGCTTCGCCGCGTAAGCAAGAACGCCGCCGAGGCCGGCGTGATTGCGATCTCCGCAGCGGCTGACGACGAGGAAATCGCCCGGGCGCACGAGGCCGAGGCTGTGCGTGACGAGAAATCCGTCATAGCCGGGCGAGCGCACCGTGACGGCCGTTCCGGCTGCGCGGCGATCCGGGATCACGGCCCGTAGTTCCGGATTCATGAAGCCATGGCTGCGAAAATGGCCAACCGTTGCCGGCTCGACCTGGACCAGATCGGCGATCATGATGGGATCGACCTGAGGCGGCATTGGATTGATCGTAAACATATCTGTGTCCCTACTAATATGATGCGTTTGTGGCGCCGTCTGTCTCGGCCAGACCAACGATCTGGCAATGAACCGGATCAATGCCCGCGGCGAAGGTGTCGCCTAAGCCAGCGGAAATTGCCGAAGTGCGCTGCATGCGCAGCGTCTGCCCGCCCGCTTCGATGAAATATTCAAGGAACGGACCGAGGAAGAAGCGGCTCTTCACGGAAGCCTTGAAGGCATTGACTGCGGCGAGCGGCGATGGTGTGACCTCGATGCGCTCTGGACGCACCGCAACGACGACCCGTGCGCCGACGGGATAGGAGCGCAGGCTTGTGCAGGAAATATCGCCCCACGGCGCTCTGGCCTTCCAGAGACCGTTCTCATCCTCACCAATGATCTCGGCATCGATGAAATTGCTGGAGCCGATAAAGTCCGCGACGAAGCGGCTGTTCGGGGCGCTGTAAATATCTTCGGGTGCGCCCTGTTGGGCGATCGACCCGGCCTGCATCACGATTACCCTCTTGCTCATAACCATTGCTTCGGATTGATCGTGCGTGACATAGACCGCGGGAATGCCAAGACCGCTCTGGATTTCGATCAGCTCAAAGCGCATCCGCTCGCGCAGCTTGGCATCGAGGTTGCTGAGAGGTTCATCGAACAGAAGAACCTTAGGTTCCATGACGAGGGCACGAGCCAGCGCCACGCGTTGCTGCTGGCCGCCGGAGAGCTGCGTCGGATACCGCCCCTCATAGCCGGCCAGTCCGACGATGCGGAGCTTGTCGTGGACCCGGTGCTCTATCTCGGTGCGCGAAAAGCGTCCCGCGACTTTCAGAGGATATCCGACATTTTCAAGGACCGTCATGTGCGGCCAGACCGCGTAGGACTGGAACACCATTCCGAAATGACGGCGGTTCGGCGGAATGAATATTCCAGCCTGCGGATTTGTGATGACGTCGCCGTTTACCGAAATTACGCCGCTGTCCGGATGCTCAAAACCCGCGATGCAGCGCAAGGTTGTCGTCTTTCCGCAGCCGCTCGGGCCAAGCAGCGAAACAAATTCGCCGGGCCCCACTGAGAACGACACGTCATCGATCGCATTGGCCGCGCCAAAGCGTTTGACGAGATTTTCGACGTGCAATCCGCTCATATCAATTTCCGTCACTGTTTGCTGTCCGGTCTACGCCGGATACTTTTTTGACGATCGCCAGAACGGCTACGCTAACCAATATCTGGAGGACGGCGAGTGCCGAAAGCGCGCGGAAGCTTCCGGCCTGCGCGAGGTCGTAGACCGCAACCGAGAATACTTCGAGTGTCGGCGAATAGAGAAGTACCGACGCGCTGAGTTCACGCGTAAACGCGACAAACAGCAGTGCCCAACCGGCGATGAGGCCCGGTTTCAAAAGTGGTAGAGTGATATTGCGAAATGTACGGAACCACCCAGCGCCGCATGAGAGCGATGCCTCTTCGAGTTCCGGATGGATCTGCATCAAGGTCGACGATGTAGAGCGCACTCCGATCGGCAAATAGCGTGTCGCGTAGGCAATGAACAGAATCCAGATCGTGCCGTAGAGTACAAGCGGCGGGCTGATCCAGGCCTGAAGTAGGCCGAAGGCGAGGACGACACCCGGAAAGCCGAGCGGCAGCATGGCCAGATAATCCAGCAGGCGGCGGCCCGGGAGTCGGGTTCTCAGTGAAAGAACTGAAATCAGCGCGCAGAGCAGCATGGTAACGGTTGCACCGACAACCGCGAGAAAAAGTGAGTTCAGCACCGCGCGATGCGTGATGGGGTAATCGAACAGAACATAGCGGTAATGTTCGAGCGTGAACTGATCCAAACTAATCTCGGCAGTCCACATCGTACGCAGCGAGCTCAGAACCAGCGTGCCAACCGGCAGCACGACAGACAGCACGATGTAGGCAAAGCACAACCCACAGATCGCCCAACGCCATTTGCCGAGTGCAATCCGCTGTGAACGGGCACCCTTGCCGCTTACGGTCGTATAAGAGCGTTTGCCGAGCGCACGCCGCTGGAGCCACAGGCCGCCAAGCGCAATTATGAGAAGGGTGATGCAGAGTGCTGCGCCAAGACCATGCCGCGGCGGATAGCTGACTTCCGTTTCGATAATGCTCGTCGTCAACACGCGGATGCGCGCCGGAGCTCCCAGCACGGCAGGCACGCCAAACTGTTCGGCCGCCAGCGCGAAAACGAGAAACGCACCGCCGAGAATGGCCGGAAGCGCGAGCGGCAGCGTCACCGTGAAGGTTGTCTTCATCAGGCTCGCGCCAGACGACAGGGCGGCCTCCTCGAGGGTCGGGTCCATCGAACGCAGAGCACCCGCGACCATGAGGAAGACGAACGGCATCTCATAAAGCGCTTCGACGAAGATGATGCCGCTGAGCGTATATATGTTGATGAGCGGACCGCTCGCACCGAGCATCTGCCATGCCTGATTGATCAGGCCGGTCGTCGGATTTGCGAGCATGACCCACGACAACGCGCCGAGAAACGGTGTCGTGATGAATGGAACGATCGCCGTCATCTCGATGAGGCGGCGGCCAGGAATGTTCGTGCGGACAACCGCCCATGCAAGAAACGATCCGGCGACCGTGGCGACCAGGGACGCGCCGGAGGCGACGACGATCGTGTTCAGGATCGCCCAGTAATTCCGAGGATTTGTGTACGCCTCCTGGAACCAGCGCAGCGAGAAGGAGCCGTCCGTATCCCGCACCGAAGCCGCGAAAATATGCGCGGCCGGGTACAGGATCATGATGCAGAGCAACGCGATGACTGCAAACTGCACATAGATAAGCGGGTCGGCTAGCGCACGGCCGCGCGAGAAAACACTCGCACGGCTCTTCCCCATCTCCACCGATGTCAAATCCCCGACCTCCCCGTCAACTTACTTGAACAGAGTGCTCCACTCGTCGGCGAGTTCTGTCTGCTGACCGAAAAAGGCGGCCATGTCTTTTGTCGAACTCGCCAGTCGCTTGACCTGCCCGAGAGGCTTGGCGCCGGTATCGGTCGCGGCGGGCGATGCATCGATGCGCAGCGAGGAGGTGAAGTATTTGCTCTCCCACACATCCTGAGCCTGCTTGCTAAGGCTGTAATCGATGAACTTGCGGGCTGCTTCCGGAGATCTCCCGCCTTTGGGAATAGCGATGTAGGTATAGCCGACAGGCACGCCATCCTCGGGAGAAATGACGCGCAGATTGGCCCCGGCCGCGATGTTCTTGAGAACGTGATATTGCAGCAGCATGGCGGCAAGGGGACGTTCACCGGAGATCAACGTTTCGACGACTTCGCCAGATCCTGTGCGTACCAGAACGTCCTGCTTGGCCAGTTTTTCCATGTAGCCCTTGCCGTAGGTGTGACGAACGGCGGCGTACCATTGAAGCGCGCCGGCGCTGGAGGCGGCGTCGGACATGACCATTTTGCCCTTCCACTTCGGATCAAGCAGGTCCTCCCAGGTTTTGGGTGCGTCCTCCGGCTTCAGCAGAGAGGGATTGTAGGCCATGCACAGAATGTCGGCCTTTATGGGGGCGGCGACGCCACCGATGAGATCCTCCTCCTTGTAACCCGCGAATTCAGGGCTGCGGTATTCCTCAAGCAGGCCTTCATCGGCCCATTTCAGGAAAAGACCGGTCAAGCCGCCGGAAATGACCGAGCACCCGATTTGCGAGGCTTTTACTTCCTGCTCAAACTTCTGCCCGAGCTTGACCGAACCGGCGCGGTAGAAATCCGCGGGCAGGTTGCTCTGCGCTTTGAACGCGTTGATCCAGTCGCCCACGGCGTCTGCGGACTCGCCCGAATACCAGACCATCGGATCGGTGGACGCGAACGTTGCCGAACCAAGGCCAGCCGCCAGCGCCGTGCCCGCTGCAAAGCCCTGAAGGATTTGTCGGCGCGATGGCCGGACGGTGAGATCACGACGAAACATGAGCGGCCTCCTAGGCAGCTCCCGCGAGGTGCGGGGCATTGAACGACGGGCTCAGCCTCCCACGATTTAATTTCGAGTCAACCCATAATTTCGATATTTTCTGTATTTGCGGAATTTTGTAGCGCGATGCATGACCCTGTGCTTAAACTTCAATCAACTTGGAGCACCAGCTCAGCACCTGGACTTATGAAATGAGCCTTCTGACCCCTCCGCCGGCCGCCGCCGCGCCGACAACATTGTCTGCCGACGTGTTTCAGCTTTTGAGAGAAGACATCCTGTCCGGAGGCTTTGCGCCCGGCGACAAATTGCGTCTGCACGATCTGCGCGATCGTTACGATGTCGGTTTCAGTCCCTTGCGCGAAGCGCTGATGTACCTCGCCTCCGACGGTCTCGTCGTCGTCGAGCATCAAAAGGGATTCCGCGTCGCACCCATCTCGCTGGATGATCTGTGGGATGTAACTCGCACGCGTCAGATGATCGAAGCGGAATTGCTCGAAGAGGCGGTCAAGCATGGTGATGACAGTTGGGAAGCGGAGATCGTCGCCTCGTTCCATAGGCTAGAAAAACTACCGAGCACGGATCCTGCGACCGGGCTTGTGACACCCGAATGGGCGCGTCGTCATTACGCGTTTCATCGCTCCCTCATCGCGAGCGCAAAGAGCCGGCTGCTGATGCGTTTCTGGCAAATGGCCTATGACCAGTCCGACCGTTATCGACGCATTTCGGCAAGTGTCGCAGGTGGCCGCGAGGACGAGCATCAGCGCTTGATGGCGGGCGCACTTGCGCGCGATGTCAAAGCGCTTATCGCGTTGAACGGCGAGCATATCGAGACCACGGCAAAAGTCGTGGCCGCGCAGATTGCGCTGGCAAGCCAGGCCGCTCCCGACGCCGCTCCGCGCGGTCGCAGGAAAGCCCGTCCGACAGATGCCGTCTAGATCACACTTACCCAAGTAGCGAGATATTATGAACGATATATCCCGTACACCGGTGGCGCCCGCGACGCTGCCCGTACACAATGGCGATTCCAGATTTCATGTGCGGCGCGTCTATTGCGTTGGTCGCAATTACGTTGCGCATATCCGCGAGATGAAAGAAGGGGACGAGCGCGACCCGCCGTTCTTCTTCCAAAAGCCGACGGACGCCGTCGTCCAACCTGGGCAGGCTGTCGAGTATCCGCCAGAGACAAGCGATTTTCAGTACGAGGTTGAGCTTGTCGTCGCCATTGGAAAGACCGCCCGCAATGTCTCGGCCGAATCGGCGCTCGATCACGTCTTCGGTTACGCCGTCGGTCTCGATATGACGCGCCGTGATCGTCAGCGAGAGGCTGGAAAGAAAGGGCTGCCCTGGGAAATCGGTAAATCGTTCGACCAGTCGGCTCCATGCGGCGAAATCGTTCCGGTTTCTGTGTGCGGACACCGTATGTCCGGTTCGATCGCTCTTTCCGTCAATGGTGAAGCCAAGCAGGCCGGCGACCTTGGCAACATGATCTGGAACGTGCCTGAAATCATTTCAAACCTTTCCTCTTCCTACGTTCTCGAGCCGGGCGACCTCATTTACACGGGAACGCCGGCGGGCGTCGGCCCTGTGGTTCCGGGCGACGTCATCCTTTCAAGCATCGAAGGCCTGCCTTCCCTGTCGACGCCCATCGTCGCGCGGGTGCCCTGACAAGCACCTTCAACGAGGCGTCCATGCTGTATGCCCTAGCGGCGACGCGAGAGGGGCTTGGCATCGCGCGCCTGCCATCTTGGTATGTTGCGGGTGATTTGCGTTCGGGACGCCTTACGGAATTGCTCGGTGCCCATCAGCGCGCGCCGACTCCGGTGCAGCTGCTATTTCTGCCCTCGCGAATGCATTCGGCGAAGATGAGAAGTTTTGTTGATCATGTAGTCACTGAATGGCCGCGAACCGGCAGCGGCGATATGAATGATCCGTCGTCACTTTGAGGTACACCTTCGTGTTACGGGCGACGAAAGGGCTGGGCCATGCGGCGGTCGCGCCGTGTGGGATATAACCCAAGACATCGTAGGCATCATAGCCGTATGCTTTGCGGCAAGGGCGAGAAAAACGAGCACCGCGTCTTTCAGCGACTACGGCGGCGATGTCAGCGGCCCGCTCGGTTGCCACGCCTCCTGATTTTTGGCTATCAAGAGTCGGTCCGAGCGATGGCCAATCCCGGCGTGGTGCGCTAGCTCAATGCCTACAGGATGGTCGCTCTTGGCCGAGATGAGTCTGGTCCATATCCTTCGATGAAGCCGGACTTCGCACCTTTGAATCCTATTCGGCGGCCTCAGCCGCAAGCACAAGACGGGAATCGGCTCGCAGAGCAGCGGCCGCCTCGTCGACGAGACGTGCGAGACGTGCGCGCAGCGGATCGCCTTCGAGCTCACCGCCGACGATCTCCCGCTCGGTGACGAAGAGGCCAGTACCAAGCGGCTGCGCCTGGAAGAAGGCGAAGAGCGGTCGCAACTGGTGTTCGACGACGAGGGCATGGCGATCACTTCCGCCGCTCGCCAGAAGTGCGACTGGCGTACCCACCAGCGCCCCGGAATCGATGAAATCGACGAAATGCTTGAAAAGCCCACTATAGGAGCCCTTGTAGACCGGCGATCCAACGACCAAGAGACGTGCCCCTTCGACCGCCCGGAACGCAGCCTCGACCTCGGGACGCGCTTCCACGCGCGCCCGCAGATTGCCGATTTCCGGCAGCGCGGCGACATCGACGATCGTGGTATATCCACCGCTTACCTGCGCGATGCGATTGGTGACGGCGGAGACAAGGGAAAGCGTGCGCGAGGGCCGAGAAAGCCCACCGCTGAGCCCGACGATGTGGGGGCGCATTATTCGATTCCTTTTGCGAAGGGTTAGGCCGAGATGGCGTGAAGACCAGTGCGCGGCAGGTCGTGGGCGCCTGCGCCGAAATAGATGCTTTCAGGTCGCGAGAGGCCGTAATGATCGCGCAGCGTCCCGCCGCTATATTCCGTGCGGAATAGCCCACGGCGTTGCAGGATCGGCACCACTTGCTCGACGAAGGTGTTGAGCAAGAGTGGAAGTACCGGTGGCATAACGTTGAAGCCGTCCGCGGCACCTGATGTGAACCAGTCCTCGATGATGTCCGCGACCTGCTCGGGGGTTCCGGCCGTCGTGAAGTGGCCGCGCGCGCCGGCCAGGCTGTGGAGCAGGCCGCGCAGCGTCGGCCGTTCACGCCGAACGAGCGACAGAATTACCGCGGCGCGACTCTGCGCGCCTTGGACGCTTGCGGGATCCGGAAAGTCGTCGGGCGAAAGCACCGCATCGAGATCGAGATGGGAGAAGTCGTGCCCACCGAAGCGATTGGAGAGCCGGGCAAGGCCGACGCTCGGATGCGTTAGCTCGTTCAACTCATGCAGCAAGCGCTTCGCCTCGGCCTCCGTTGAGCCGATAACGGCGCTGAGGCCTGGGAGGATCAGGATCTCGTCGCGCGAACGCCCGATCGCTGCGGCCTGCGCCTTTAGATCGGCATAGAACTCGGCCGCCGTCTCCTTCTCCAGCTGTGCGGTGAACACGGCCTCGGCACAGTGCGCAGCGAAGCGGCGCCCGGACGTCGACGACCCGGCTTGCACGAAGACGGGGCGACCCTGCGGCGAGCGGGGAATGTTGAGTGGGCCTCCGACCTTATTGAAGCGGCCCTCGTGGCGAATCTCGCGGATGCGGCCGGTGTCAGCGTAGAGACCGGAGGTGCGATCATCCACCACGGCATCGTCCGCCCAGCTATCCCAAAGCTTCGTCACGACATCAATGAATTCGAAAGCGCGCTCATAGCGCTCAGCGTGCTCGATCTGGCGGTCGTAACCGAAATTCGGCCCCGCGCCCTGTACCCATGAGGTGACGATGTTCCAGCCGACACGCCCCCCAGTGATGTGGTCGAGAGAGGAGAATTGCCGCGCGAGATTGTAGGGCTCGGTATACGTCGTCGAGGCGGTGGCGATGAGGCCGATGCGGGTCGTCGAGCCCGCGAGCGCGGCGAGCGTCGTGATTGGTTCGAGGCCGCCGCGAGCGACATGCCTGATCCCATCACCGATCGCCAGAGCGTCGGCAAAGAAAACGGAGTCGAACAGGCCGCGTTCGGCGATCTGCGCAAGCTCGGTGTAGTAGCGGATGTCGGTCAACGGCAGGAGCGTCGAGCCCCCGTGCCGCCACGCGGCTTCATGATGGCCGCGGCCATGGATGAACAGGTTGAGATGGAGCTGCCTGGACATGGGTTTAATCCCCTATACGTGTGTGACGACGCCAAGCGCGCTCAAAAGGGCGCGGCGGTTATCGGCGAAATGTGGGTGGGTCTTGTCGCGCGGATACGGCAAGTCGACCGCGATGTCGCGGATGATGCGGCCCTCATCCATGACAATGACACGGTTGGCGAGCACTAAGGCCTCGTCGACATCGTGAGTGACGAGAAGCACGGTCGGCCGGTGCACCGCGATCAGGCGGAAGAGCAGTTCATGCATCTTGATGCGCGTCAGCGCATCAAGTGCGCCGAAAGGCTCGTCGGCGATGAGAAGGGACGGGCCGCGGGCAAGCGAACGGGCGAGCGCCACCCGCTGCTGCTCGCCGCCCGAGAGCTCATTCGGCCACGCGTTCTCCCGGCCCGCAAGGCCAACATCGCGCAGCATTGCGAGGCCACGATCGCGGGCATCGGCATCGCGCAGGCCGAGCGTGATGTTGTCGATCACGTTCTGCCAGGGCAATAGTCGGGAATCTTGGAACAGGACCGAGAGATTGTCCGGTATCCGGATCACGCCCGAGCTGGTCGCGTCGTCGTCGAGGTCGGCGAGCGCCCGCAGCAGCGTGCTCTTGCCAGAACCACTCTTGCCGATTAGCGCGACGAACTCGCCGTCACGGATGTCGAAGTTGATACCGTCGAGCACCGTTTTCTCGCCGAATCCGCGAGCGAGGTCGCGGACGCTGACGGCGAGCCGTTCGCCTGCGCCGAACTCGTCAGGGCGGGGGCCGGCGTTCATGCGCCGAGCACCCGGCGATAGGAGAGCGCGCGGCGCTCGAAGTAGCGCACCGTCAGGTCCGAGGTCAGGCCGAGCACCGCGTAGATGGCGAGGCCGACGACGATGACGTCGGTCTGTCCATAGTCGCGCGCCCGGCTCATTAGATAACCGACGCCCTCGGTTGTGTTGATCTGCTCGAGAACGACGAGCGCCGTCCAGCATGTGGTCACGGCGAGTCTGAGTCCGGTGAAGAAGCCCGGAAGCGCACCGGGCAGGGCTACGCGCGTGATAAATTCGCGGTAGCTGAGCCCGACGGTCCGCGCGAGCTCGACATAGCGCAGGTCGATGCCGCGCAGCCCCGCATGCGTATTAATGTAGACGGGCACCAGCACGCTCGTCGTGATTATCGCGATCTTCATTGTCTCGCCGATGCCGAGCCAGAGGATCGCCAGCGGGATCAGCGCCAAGCTCGGCACCGCCCGCTTAATCTGGACGAGCGCGTCGATCGAAGCTTCGCCGACGCGGCTGAGGCCAGAGGCAAGCGCCAGCGCGATGCCAAGAGCAACGCCGATGCCGAGCCCGAGATAGGCGCGGGTAGCGGAGGCAAAGAAGTGCGGCGCAAGAGTCCCTTCTACGATCATGTCGTAGAAAGTCGCGACCGCAGTCGTCGGTGCTGCTAGCAGTTTCTCGGGAAGGATGCCGATCAACGAGGCAAGCTGCCAGATCACGAGCAAGGCGATCGGCCCGAACAGGACCCCGCCGCGCGGGAGGCGGCCCGGCATGAAGCGGCTTTTCCTGCACAGTGTTGCATGAACAGCACCGACCGGCGCGTCAGCGGCGCGGTGTTCGCGGCCGGCCAGGCCCAGTGAATAAGCGTCGGCTTCGTAAGTCACGGGAACTCCCTTGGGCGTCAGATCAGTTGGTTGCGGCTGCGGCGACGGTGTCGAAGCGCAAATCGAACTCCTCCCGCGCGTCGAGGCGTTTGGGGATGTCACCAGCTTCGTGAATGAGGTCGATCGAGAGCTGCTGCTCCGCGATAAGCGAACTTAGCGCCGGGAAGCTTAGGGTGCCCTCCGAGGCGACGATGGTGCGGCCGTCCTCGACCTTCAGGTTCTGACCTTTGACGTAATAGGCGTCGATCCACGCCTCGCTGTCGGTACGCGACCATAGCAGGGCGCGCGACCATGCGACGACGAATTCGCGGATCGCGGCCGCCTTGTCGGGATCATTCAGAGCATTCTCATGCGCATAGAGGTAACTGAGATTCCGGGGCAGACGATCATGCTCGGACTGCGGCAAGGCGCTCCCGCCCTCGGCAGCGAAGTCGCGGATGTAGCGCGAGAAATGCGGCTCGTTCAGCGCCGCGACGTCGACTTGGCCGGTGCGGATGGCATCCGGAAAGTCTGCGGCTCGCAATGGTACCAGTGTCACGTCCTTACGAGTGAGACCCGCGAGCTTGAGTGCGTTCAGCACGAAAGGCTGGCGCCCGGTACCCTCACCATAGGCTATACGCTTGCCGCGGAGATCCTCCAGCCGCTCGATTTTCAAGCCTGGACGGACGGCGAGGGTATAGTCGGCTTCCGAAGTGCGCCTAGCACCGACGATCAGCACACGTTCGCCAGCGGCATGAGCCTGGATTGGCGGCGCATTGCCAACTTGGGCCAGATCAAGCGCTCCCGCACGGAAAGCTTCCAGAATAGCTGGGCCTCCAAGGAAGTTCGCATATGAGACATCCGCCGCAAGCTTGTCGTGCTCGCCTGACGCTTTGAGCAGCGTCTGCACAACCTGGTTTTGGTCGGCGACTACGAGCTTAGTGCCAGGCGACACCTCGGCCGGCAACGGGCTTTCGGCATCGCCAAAACTGGCGCTCAACGGGATGAGCGTCACTGACAATAGGAAGGAGAGAAACTTCCGGCGTGTAGGTGGAAACACCATAGAGAGCCTCGTGTCTGTCGATCTGAGGCCGCATAATCCACCAATCTAGTAGATAATGTAAAGAGCATTTTCTGTTGATATCTGTATTTTTCCATATACTACATTTATAATACGTATTATTGGGCAGCGGATCTGGTCGGCCCACCTCCGCAATGGCCACCGCTAAACTGTCTCCCGGCGGACGCGTCCATATCGCCGTCTTTCGATGGCGGATCCCCGTAAACAACGCGCGCAACCAATGGATCCCGATTCCAGCTCATCGGCTGCATCCACCCCCGCGTGTCAGCATGATGAGCAGTTATCTCTGAGTGCGTACGGACCGGACGGCGCGGCCATGCGAGATCGACCGAAGTGAACAAAACTTAGGGTCACGTTGAAGTACGCCCTGCCGTTATTTCTTCAGCATACCCAAGAAAATCAAAAAACCCCAGCTCTCGCCAAGGGTTTGTCAGCAGTCGGAGAACGACAAGAAGATTCCTGCCGTTCTCTTCGTAGGTCCTCCGGATGAAGTCGCAATTGCTAATGATTTCAGCCCCACTTCATCTCGCCCTTAGCGACGTTGAAGCCGATATCGAGCGCGACGCCCATACAAGGCCGGGGAAGCGGGCCTCCATCTCAGCCTTCAGCACCGCGGCGTCAACGGCCTTGCCCATTGCCCTGCCCGCCGTTGCATTGGCGTTTGTCGCAAACTTCTCTGTCTCACAGGCTTTGCCTGCAAGGTTCTTGGTCAGCACTGCTCGGATAAGCGCAGGATAATGAACGGCCGGACGATGAAGAGACGTTGACCGCTGACATCGTCCGGCGGACCTCTCGCTACGGCCGCTATGGCTATCGTCGCATCACGGCGATGCGGTGAACGTCGGGAGCAACGCTCTGATTGAATGACGGATTGCGCGTCTGGCTTCGGCCGAAACATCCCAACCACGTCTGGTCGTACTGCCTCGTCGAGGGACAAACCCTGGCAAATACTACGCGAAGTAGGAGCGTCACTGTCGGTGCAACACACCTTCATCGAGCCGCGCCGTCCGGCAGCCAAGCCAATAATGCCTTGAGATTGGAACTAGGCCACTTCTTCGGAGCGGGCCAGTCACGTGGACCGACCCGCTTGAGACCCGTCGTTCTGCTTTGCGTCTAAACGCCGATGGTTGCGACCCGGTCGCCTGACGCAACATTCGACAGCGTAGTCGAGCGTACGAACACGCCATCCAATGGCGCAACCACGCGCTGCACCTCGTCGCCGAACACATTGACGATGCGCGCCAGCAACTGGCCTTTGCTGACCTCGGTGCCTAGTTCGGCCTCGGTGTAAAGAAGGCCGCCGTGCTCCGCACGCAGGCCGATGAACTGCTTCATGATGTAGGTTTTCTTGGCAGGGGTCGGCTTGACGTCGATCATGCTCATCCAGTGCATGCCGTTCAGCACGCAGGTCGCGCCGATCTGGGCCAATTCGTCCTCAAGCCGGCCGCCCTCTCCAAGCTCGAACGTGAAGCACGGAATTCCGGCGCGCGTGCATTCGACGCAGAGAATACCATTTTCGACATAGATGCCGGTGTCGTTGCACATGATGTAGCCGGGCGACATCGCCTTGGCGAACTCCAGCACATCGCTGAAGTTTTTTTCCTTGGAGGCCGGCAGAATGGCGATCGGCACATAGCGGCCGCCACGCGTCGGGGTATGAATGTCGATTGCATATTTACACGTCTTGATCAGTTCGAAAATATTGGCGGCGAAGCGCTGCGCGACGTTGCCGTTCTTGTCTCCGGGGAACACGAGCCAAGCATCCGACGGCGACTGATCCAGCGGCGACTTAAGCAGCTGAGCGAGCGGCAGGCGGTGGTCCGCATAGAGCGAGAGAGGCTGCTGCACCGGCACAGCGATGATCTGCCCGGAGAGTGTCTTGGGATCGATACGCTTCAGCGCCTCGATCAGAACGCCGATGCCGGTAACTTCGTCGCCGTGAATCGCGGAGCCGATGTAAAGGCGTGGTCCCGGCTTCGCGCCATTGATCAGAATGAGCGGCAACGAGATCGGCGTTCCGTCCGCAAGTTCCAGAACAGGAATAGACCCCCGCTGGATCGTACCGGGCTGGACCTTGATGCCGGCGACTTCCATGATTTCCTTGTCACTCATCTCCACTGCTCCAGCTAGTCAAATAAAATTTGCGTCCGGCGCGTTTGTCGCGGACAGATAGTCGTAGATCGTGAGGGCGTGAACGTGGAAAACCGTGTAAAGGTCTTCCTCATCAACAAATTCATCGGCCCCCCCCATGTTGTGCGGACTAGGTCCGTACACCACAGAAGGCACACCGTGATCGCGGTAAAGCCGCGCGTCCGACATTCCGACGCGCATATTGCGCACGACCTTGTCGCCAAGCATCGCCTGCGCATTCACGAGCGTACGCTGCACGATTTCATGTCCGGGATCTGTTACGTTCGGCTCTGTGCTTGAGAGCACGCGGAACGACACATCCGGGAGATCGCTTACCATCTCTGAAATTCGGGCGATAATTTCCGACGTTGTCAGACCCGGCGGAATCCGAATGTCGATCTGCGCCTTCGCGTTGGCCGGGATGAGGTTCATCGCCTGACCGCCTTCGATCGTTCCTATATTTACCGTCACGCTCGAAAGGGTCTGAAATTCGCCCTCGCCCGAAATGGGTTCAGATACCGGGCGCGCCTCTTTCATAGCGTCGAGAATGTCGTCCCGCAGCGGACATCGCATGTCCTTCAGCGTCGCGATGCGGTTAAGAGCCGTCAGCAACGCGTCGATCGCGTTTCGACCGAGATGGACATGTGCACCGTGATTGGAGAGGCCGCCTGCGCTGACCTCGAGCCAGACAAGCCCTTTTTCTCCGAACCTCAGAACATGCGGAGAGCCGGCATCGCCGCTCAGCATCGCATCGCCCGCAGCGTGAGGCACGTTTTCGAGAAGATAACTCGTGCCCCACTTGCCCCCGGTCTCTTCGTCGCCGACAAGGGTCAGTACGAGCTCACCATGAAGGTGTTCGCGCTCGGCCGCGATCAGCGTCGCCGCCTCAAGCGCACAGGCCAGACCCGCCTTCATATCACACGAACCACGTCCGTAAATACGTCCGTTGTCCCGCTTGCCCCCGAACGGTTGCACGGTCCACAAGGATGCATCGCCGACCGGGAACGTATCGAGGTGGGCATTTAAAACGAGCCGCCGACCAGGGCTTCCGCAGAAAATCCGCCCAACGAGGTTGACGATTCCGGGCTTGGGTTCGATCCGCTCCAGAACCATTCCGGGGATCTCACCAAGAACGGCGGAGACCTTTGCCGCGATTGCCGACGTATCACCGGACGGGTTCTCGCTCGGCGTAGCAATCAGCTCGCAACATAAATCGACAAGTCTCCCCCTGGAGCTTTCAACCTTCTTTAAAAATTCTGAACGCACAGCTTCAGCCGCCTTCATGATGATTGACGCCTTTGGAATTCACGCGTCAGGACGCGAGCTTGACATAATTACGGTCGTGATAGATCAGCGGCTGGTCTTCGCCCGCTCTTACATTGACCACTGAGCCGATGAACAAGGTGTGCGATCCGAACACGACCCGTTCCGCCAGCTTGCAGTCGAAGCTTGCGACACTCCCCTCAAGGATGGGGCTTCCTGTCACGAGCGTGCTCCACGCCGCACACGAAAACCGGTCAGTCTCCGGCGACGGCGTGCGTCCCGCGAAAACCTCCGCGATGTCCTTCTGATCGTGCCGAAGAAAATTCAAGCTGAAGCAGCCATTTCCCATGATTGCGGGAATGACGAAATTTGTCTTGTTGATGCAGATGAGAACGGCCGGTGGGTCCGCGGTAACGGATACCATAGCGCTGACGGTGACGCCGAAGCGACCGAAGGGTCCATCCGTAGTTACAACGCATACGGTCGAAACGGCCCTGCGCATGGCGCTGATGAAAGCGTCGCGTGCGCCAGTCTCGCGAGCTGACGGCGGCACCGGAGCCGTGATTGCGTTATCCATCGAACAGCTCCTTGATCAACCCGCATCTTTTCCGAAGCGGCTTGCGTCATCGGCCTGGAGTTCGTCGAAATCTGCGCTCTCGTGCTCGCGCGCGAGCGTCTCTTCTGTGACTAGCGCTTTTGCGAGAAGCGAAGCGCGCGCTCCGTTCATCACCAGCCGGCGGATCAGCCCGCTAAAAAAGAGAAACTCCTCTCGCGTGAGATCCCGAAAGAGTTCGTCGTTGACCCTACGCAACGAGTCTACAAAATTCTGAAAACGCCTCGCGCCCTTGGCGGACACCGACAGCAGAACACTGCGGCGGTCCGCCTCGTCGGACGTCTTTTGCAGCAGGCCCATCCGAACTAACCGGCCGGACTCGGCCGTAACGAAAGCACCCGTTACATGCAGAGCGCTGGCAACCGTGCCCACGCTAACGCCGCCATCGCCCTGCAAAAGAAGAACTGTCGTAAATACGCGGTATTGCGGCTCGCTGACGCCGAGCTGGTCGGCCATCTCGGTGCGCAGCGTCTGGAGTTGTTTAGACATCAACAGCAAATTGTTGATGAGCTCGCGAAAGATCGCGTCAGATCCCTCGTGGAGAAGCTCCTCGCGGGTCACAGTGCGAATAACCTCCTTAAGAGGCCCATCCGGTATGATTTCTGCATGATCCTTACGCATGCTGTGCTCCAGGGTTGGCCCGCGCGTTGTGGGGCTATCGACCGGTCATTTAGTCTGTTTTACTTCAGGCCACCGAGCCGGCACATCGTAGGTCTTCATGAAATCTGTTACGCGGGATGTGAACTGATCCCACGGCGCCTCCCGGAAGGAGTGATCGCGGACCACGAAAGGAGGCCCGGCATAGAACCGCTCGTACTGCCAGTGCCGCGAGCCGAATTCGGAGCCGAGCATGTCCCATGCGAGCTTGTAGACTTTGACGCGCTCCACGGCGCTGTCGCTCGCACCCGCCCAGTAGTTATCGAAGGTTTGCTTGGTATCCTCGCCGTGGATGACGGAGATGTCGGCCGGCATCATGAAAACGCCGCCTCCGATAAGCTCACGGATTTGCTCGGAAATCTGAGCGTAGTTCTCCGTGCACCAGGTCAAGGCACCGTACATATAGCGACGGTTGATAGACACATAGCCGTTGCCGAGATCTTCGTGATTCTGAATCTGGCCGTGGATCATCCCCGCGATCATCGCCTCAAGAGCCGCGAAGCGGCCGAGGTGTTCCTTGACGCTGGGAATCCTAGCGCTCTGATTGACGCGCGTAATCTCGGACACGATTCCGACGAGGAACTGCAGTTTCGACCAGAACCGGATATTGGCCTGATGATTGCCGAAGCAGTGCGATGGAGTGCGATAATAGATGTCCTTCGACAGCGCCGGGTTGTCGCGGCAGAAGATGCGCTCCCACGGCACCTTGACATTGTCGAACAGAACAATGGCGTCCGTCTCGTCGAAGCGGAAGGTGAGCGGATTGTCGTATTCGCTGACCGCCGTCGGCTCCAGAGGTTTGCGCGACCAGAGCGTGATGCCCTTTGTGTTCGTCGGGATGGCGAATGTCATCGCCTCATCCTTGCGGTCGGGCGCCAGGGGCTGAACATTGCCGACCCAGATCTCGTCGGAGAAAGCCGCGCCCGTGGCGAGCAACTTCATGCCGCTGACCACCACGCCATCGTCATCCTCGCGCACAACGCGCAGATCCGGCACCTTGTCGCCACGCTTTCCGGCGAAGCTGGGATCGCGGGCACCCGGCGCGGGGATAACCGCGTAGGAGATGTAGAGATCGTTCTTGCGGGCGTATTTATAATAAGCGCGCAGGTTGGTGGCGAAAGAGCCGCGGCCGCCGCCTTCTGAATCGAGTACATCCGCCTGCGTGGTCATCCCGGCGACGAAGCTCGCCACATGATCCGGCGAACGGCCGAACAGACCGAAGGTGCGGTCGGCGATCGCCTTATGAGCGGCCATGCGCTTGGTCAGGTCTTCGCGCGACTTCGGCATGAGATAATAGGAGCTGAAGACCTCTCCGTTCTCTTCATGTGTCAGAACGTCCGCATAGGCGGGGTCGTGCTTCATGTCGTAGAGACCGGCCAGCGTACGAGCACCGTTATAGAAGGCGGGATGGTCGGCCACGCTTTCGACCTTGTCCTTACCGATGTACACCACGCGGCCGTCTTTCAGACTCTCAAGGTGCTCTTTTCCCGTCTTCAGCATCCTGACTTCTCCCCAACTCACGTTCGCGGTCCGCGCGGAGCGGCACCCCAACTTGGCAAAAGTTATGGGACCAAATTAGCTAAGTCAATTATATTTCTTTGGCTGTGTGCGGCAAATTTATGCTGTCAAAATTAGACTTTTGGATGTGGGCCGCCGCGATGGCACAAGCATTGCTATGACTGGCACGCTCTGTATTTTCCCGGAGAAACGCGAATTAAGCTTGCGGCGGCTGATCATTTATCTCTTTAAGAAGCGCCCAACATTATGTAACTTAGTAATATAAATTGTCGTCCTGCTGCATGCGTAACTTGCGGAAAATTCTAGGAAATAAAGCGGATGTAGTGCCGCTTACAGAGGAAACGAACAATTGGAGGCACCAAATGCTGCAGAGCATCAAAAGCTGGAAATCGATTTCCCTTCGCGCGTCCGCCTTGGCTTGTGCCGGCCTGATCGCTTTTTGTGCAGTGCCGCACAAGGCAGAAGCACAAAGTAAGGTCACGCTGCGGATCGGCCATGACACGATCGAGGACTATCAGGACGCCGTCGTGCGTTTCTATAAGGAAGAGGTCGAGCGGGAATCGGGCGGTCGAATCCAGGTTCAGATTTTCCCCGCCAATCAGCTCGGATCGAACTCGTCGATGAACCAACAGGTTCGTGACGGTGCACTGCAGGGCATCATCCAGCCCTCGGCATTCCTCACGCCCATCGCAAAAATTCTAGGCGTACTCGACCTGCCTTTCCTGTTCCCGAACGAGTCCGTACAGACCGCAGTTCTGAACTCGCCTGCGGCGGACGTTCTCAACGAGGCCCTGCGCAAGGAAGGTTACGAGCCCGTGGCTTGGATGACGGGCGGCTTCAAGCATTTCAATACGACCTTCCCGGTCACGAAGGCAGACGACTTCAAGGGCCGCATATACCGCACCATGACCTCCCCGATCCTCGTCAAGCAGTACCAGTCCTGGGGCTCGACCGTGACGGCAATGTCTTTTTCGGAAGTCTATATGGGGCTTCAGCAGAAGACGATCGAAGGCCACGAAAATCCAGCTGACGCGACGTATGGACGAAAACTCCACGAGGTGGCCAAGTATTTCACCATCTCGGACCATGGCGCGCTGGCGACCGTGCTGACCTTGAGCTCGCGCTGGCTCGACGGCCTTGACCCTGAGCTTCAGGAAATCCTGAAGAAAGCCGGTCGTGCTTCGGCAGAGAAGTCCAAGGATCTGGCGAAACCTTTCCAGGATCACGCTATCGAAGCGATGGCGAAGGAAGGCGCGATGATCACCAAACTTCCGGAAGAAGAGCGCACGATCCTGCGTGAACGCGCGCAGCCGGCTTGGGACCTCATCGAAACCGATCCGGCTATGGGCCCTGCGCTCAAGGGACTTCAGGCGGAAATCGCCAAGCATAATTGAGCACCGACATTCTGGGATGCGGGACCATACTCCCGCATCCCAAACGCCTTCGTCCCACGCAAGGATCAGAGACAGGCATAAGTACGGCGGGTACCATGCTGCCCCGCCAGAAAATATCAGGAGATTGCGGGATGTCTGCATTCAAGCGCTGCGTTGAAGCTCTCATGCGTCCGCTCGACTGGATCGTAACCGGTCTCACGGCGGCGCTTCTGGTTCAAATTCTTCTGCTCATTCTCGGACGGCAGATCGGCCTTTCATGGGTTTGGCTGTATGACGTCGCGCGCTGGACTCTGGCGTGGATCGTCTTCATCGCCGCCGTTCCTCTCACGCAACGTGGCGCCCATCTCGCCATTGACGTCGCCGCGAATGCGATGCCGCGCTGGGCGGCGTCGATCAGCCATGCCTTCCTTGTCATATGCACCGTGGGGATAGCCAGCGTCATTGCCTATTACGGCGGCCTGGAAACGCTACGCATGTATCAGGCCGGAGAGCGCAGCATGAGCGGCGCTCTTCCCGCCTTCATCGGTTACGGCGTCATGCCGCTGGCCTTCACGCTGCTTGCCGTCGCCGCGCTCGCCAGCACACGCCCCGCCCCTCCCGACTATCACCAGTAGAACTGGAACAGACCAATGGTCCTGATGATGGCGATTGTCGCACCGTTTCTGATGCTGTTCGGGATTCCCGTATGGCTCATCCTCGTTATTATCTCGTTTATTAGCCTTGTCTTCTTCATCGACATGCCTTTGTCGATCATGCCGCAGACGATGTTCGGCTCGTTGAACGAGTTCGCTCTGATGGCAATTCCGCTTTTCATCCTCGCTGGCTATCTCATGGGCAGCGGCTCCATCGCGGTACGCCTGATCAATTGGACGAAATCACTGACGGGGAATCTGCCAGGCGGAACAGCGATCACGACGGTTGGCGTCAATACGGTGTTCGGGGTGATTTCTGGCTCCGCGCCCGCGGTGACCGCAACGCTTGGCAAGATTCTTTTTCCGGAACTGCGCAAAGAAGGCTACAGCAGCCAGTTCTCGGCGGGGCTTTTAGCCGGGATGGGTGCGCTCGATAGCGTTATTCCACCCTCCATCAACATGATCCTGTTTGCCGCGACCGCCAATGTCTCGGTGGCGCAGCTTTTCCTCGCGGGATTTGTGCCCAGCGTAATCATCGCGTTCCTGATCGGCGGCTATTGCTATCTCTACGGCCGCATCGCCAAGCCGACGCCCGCCGACCCGTCCCAGCTTCCCGCAAAGCCGCCGAAACTGTTCGAAGCGCCTCTGGCCCGTTTGAAAATCATCGGCCGCGAAACGCGCGGGGCATCGCTTGCCCTCGGCGTCCCGTTCATCATTTTCTCTGGGATTTACAGCGGCATTGCAACCCCGACGGAAGTCGCCGCGATCGCTTGCCTTTACGCTCTCGTGGTCTCGACGCTTCTTTATCGCGAAATGACCGGCCGCGCCCTCGTGGATGCCGTGAAGCAGGCGGCTTACGTTTCGGCGCAGATATTCATCATCATGGCTGCTGCGGGCCTCTTCGCCTGGGTTCTCGTGATCGGCCAAGTGCCACAGGATCTCGTGGCGTTCATCGAAAGTTTGGGATGGCCGTGGTGGATGGTACTGCTGCTCATTAATGTGCTGTTGCTGGTCATCGGCATGTTCATGGATCCGGTGTCGGCGATTGTGATCCTGACGCCGCTTTTGAAACCGCTTGCACTGTCGATCGGCCTAGACCCGATCCACTTCGGCACCATCATGGTGGTTAACCTGGCGATCGGTCTGTTCACACCGCCCTTCGGCCTGAACCTCTTCGTGGTGATGAGCGTGTGCAAAGTCCCGATGGCGCAGATTGTGCGCGGATTGCTGCCGCTGCTGGCGCTGTATCTGATCGGTCTTATGCTCGTGTCTTATATCCCGGCGCTGTCGTTGTGGCTGCCAACCCTCGTCTACAGATAGTCGGTCTGCGGGCAATCGAGAAAAATGGCCGGGGCGCTGCCATGAGGAGCCGCCGGCAGCGGCAGGTAGGGATACTGATTTTGCCGTCCTCAAAATTTGGCCTCACGACTGCGCTGTCACCTTCGCCGTCGAAGGCAACGATGTATCGTCGATCGCCTTCGGCCATCAAATGAAGCCGCATTGCCTCGCCTTCCTCGCTGAAATGGTTGAAGTCCGCCGCGTCGGCCGGGAATGGCACGCGCCGATAGCCCTCTTTTCAGGGCCATGCCGAAATTCGAGCGGTATGCCGGAGAGTGCAGTACGCCATAGATGTAGTCGAACACCTTGATCTCGTCGGGCCGAACATCCCCGGTTGCCTTGCGAAATGCCGCCGTCCCCTTTAGCATCGCAAGAGGCTTGGTCAGCCCGGCTGCCTCGCGGATTTTGGCATAGAGCTTCGGCTCGAAGTTGACACGCACGGATTGGTGCGGCCTTGGTTCATGCTCGTGAGGCGGAACGAGCCATCGGTCTCGCTCATGAGGGAATCTCCGTGACCGAAAGAAAGTGCTCAGTTCACATTCGCTCCGAGACGGTCCGATGCGCGCACCGAATCAAAGAACTGAGCTAGGGCCTGCAGGCGGATTCATCCGGGTAAATGGGGCCCGCACTCACAATCTTAAAAATATCTCGATAAACATTCCACGGGAACGACTGGTTGTTTTCACGGGTGTCTCGGGATCTGGAAAATCGTCCCTCGCGTTCGGCACCCTCTATGCGGAAGCCCAGCGCCGCTACCTGGAGTCTGTTTCTCCGTACGCACGACGCCTGTTCCACCAACTGACCGTTCCGGACGTCGATGAGATTGAGGGCCTACCGCCAGCGGTAGCATTGCAACAACAACGTGGATCTCCGACGACACGATCATCGGTGGGTACCGTCACTACTTTATCGAACTTATTGCGAATGTTGTATTCACGGGCCGGAGCATATCCACGCGGCCAGTCGATTCTCTACGCCGAGTCCTTCTCTCCTAACACGCCAGATGGGGCGTGCCCGCGCTGTCAAGGCATCGGCCACGTCCATGAGGTGACGGAAAGGTCGTTGGTTCCCAACCCTGATCTTACGATACGCCAACGCGCCGTGGCTGCTTGGCCTACTGCTTGGCAGGGCCAGAACCTGCGCGATATTCTCGTCTCGCTCGGTCATGAGCTAGACGTCCCTTGGCGCCGTCTACCTAAGAAGCTTCGTGACTGGATATTGTTCACCGACGAGCAGCCGCGGGTTCCAGTCTACATTGGGTTCACTCCTGCGGAAGTACGGCGCGCCATCAAACGCGGTGACGAGCGGAGTTACATGGGCACCTTCACGGGAGCCCGGAACTACGTGATGCAGACGCTCGCGACAACGCAGAGCGATATGATGAAGCGGCGCGTATCTCAGTTCCTTGAGATCAGCATATGCCCGACCTGTCACGGCAAGAGACTTCGTCCCGAGTCTCTCAGAGTGAAGTTTGCGGGGCTCGATATCACCGAACTGTCGCGGCTTCCGTTGAAGCAGCTGGGGCGTCTGCTTCGCAGCCCCGCGGCAATCAATAAAAACTCCGAGACGCACCCGGAGAAAGAAATGGTCGTTGAGCGTATCGTGGAGGATCTGCTGTCTCGTCTCGATGTGCTTCTCGATTTGGGCCTCGGCTATCTGACGCTTGAACGCAGCACACCGACGCTCTCGCCGGGGGAACTGCAGCGGCTGCGCCTGGCGACGCAGGTTCAATCAAATCTTTTCGGCGTCGTTTATGTCCTCGACGAGCCGTCCGCCGGTCTGCATCCCGCGGATACCGAAGCATTGCTGCGCGCGCTCGACCGACTCAAGGCTGCCGGAAACTCGCTATTCGTCGTCGAGCACGAACTCGATATTGTCCGCCATGCCGACTGGATCGTTGATGTAGGGCCCGGGGCCGGCGAACAAGGCGGGGAGATTCTCTACAGCGGCCCACCCGAAGGGCTTCGCCGGATCAAAGCTTCGGAGACCCGGCTTCACCTGTTTACACCCGGCACGAAATTTTTGTCCGAAGCGCGGACGCCCCGAAGTTGGCTGCGTCTGCGTGGCGTGACACGCAACAACATTCGGTCTTTGGACGTCGACATCCCGCTGGGCGTCTTGACCAGTATCACAGGCGTCTCGGGCTCAGGCAAGTCGACTTTGATCAGCCAATTCCTTGTGGAGGCGCTGACCGACAAGCTCGGCCAACGGTCGGACGAGCCCGAGGAAAAGTCTGAAGCGCTGGAGCCGCTTTCACCAAAGACGTTGAGGGGCACGATCGTTGATGGTCTTGATGACATCAAACGGCTCGTGGTCGTCGATCAGAAGCCGATCGGGCGCACCCCGCGATCGAACCTTGCGACTTACACCGGTCTATTCGACCACGTCCGGAAGATGTTCGCCGCAACCAGGGAAGCTCGCGGACGCCGCTATGATGCCGGGCGGTTCTCTTTCAACGTTGCCAAAGGGCGTTGCGAAACGTGCCAGGGCGAAGGGTTTGTCTGCGTCGAGCTTCTCTTTCTGCCGAGCGTCTACACCCCATGCCCGACATGTAAGGGCGCGCGCTACAATGCCAAGACTCTCGAAATCAAGGTCCGCGGAAAGTCGATTGCGGATGTGCTCGCAATGACCGTGGACGAAGCGTCTGAATTCTTTGATGGCGATGCCGTTCTAACTCGCTCTCTGGGCGTCGTCCGGGAAGTCGGCCTTGGCTATATCAGGCTCGGACAGTCGGCAACGGAGCTATCCGGTGGTGAGGCGCAACGGATCAAGCTTGCGACTGAATTGCAGCGCGCCCCGCGTGGCTCGACACTTTACGTCCTGGACGAGCCAACCACTGGCCTGCATCCGTCAGATGTTCAAAAGCTTCTGAAGCAGCTCAATGGCCTGGTGGCCGGCGGCAACACGGTGCTTGTTGTCGAGCATGACATGATGGTAGTTGCCGCCAGTGATTGGATGATCGATATCGGGCCCGGCGCAGGTGACGAAGGTGGCAAAGTGATTGCCGCCGGACCTCCCGCAAAGGTCCGTTTGAGCAAGAGATCTGTTACCGCCAAGTATCTTCGCCGCGCTACCGCATAGATGTGCTAGGAAGATCTTTCCGAGCGCTAAAGCGTTGATGGCGAACAACTTCCCCCAAAGGTCCACTTTGGGTCAAAATCGATAATCGAGGAGGTCAGCACACATAACCGGCGGAAGGTTTGTCGTTACAGTCGGACGGCAGGATCAAGTATTTTGCGCCCTTGCCCTGCTCGCTGGAGACCGCTTTCACGTTTCAAGCATTTCCCGAATTTTGGTCGCCAGCGCGTCGATGGCAAACGGCTTTGTCAGCATGTCCATGCCATGGCCCAGAAAGCCGCTTCGAACGGCGGCGTTCGCCGCGTATCCTGTAATGAATAGTATGCGCAGATCGGGACGAGACTCCCGAGCGACTTCGGCAAGTTGGCGACCGTTGAGGCCGGGAAGCCCCACATCCGTGACGAGCAAATCGATGCGCTCTCTCGACTGAACAATTGGGATTGCGGCGGCAGCATCGACTGCCTCGATCGAACGATAACCAAGCTCCTCCAAGACATCCAGGACGATCAATCGTACCGAGGGATCATCCTCTACGATCAACACGACCTCGCCATCACCGCGTGGCGAATTGCGGTCATCCGTCGTTTCGACCTCGACCTCGCCGTCGAAACGAGGAATGTAGAGCCTAACAGTCGTACCCTTTCCGGGCTCGCTGTAGATGCCAACTTGGCCACCTGATTGGCGGGCGAACCCGTAGACCATGGAGAGGCCAAGACCCGATCCCTGCCCGACTGGCTTTGTGGTAAAGAACGGCTCGAAAACCTTTTTAAGCGTCGACGAGGACATTCCCAGTCCCGTGTCTGAGACGGAAATTACAACGTACTCCCCCTTCGGCAGATCGGAGCTTTCCCACCGCTCGTCGACCTCGAAATTCGCGGTTTCAATTGTTAATTTTCCGCCTTCGGGCATCGCATCGCGCGCGTTTATGCAAAGATTGAGCAGGGCGCTCTCAAGCTGATTATCGTCCGTACATCCGGCCCAGAGATCGTCGCCGAGGTGCACCTCTATCGCAACCTGCTCGCCGAGCGTACGGTGAAGCATATCCTCCATGCCGCTGACAAGCGCGTTGATGTCGGTCGGCTTTAAGTCGAGCGACTGGCGCCGCCCGAAAGCCAAAAGACGCGCGGTGAGCGCCGCTGCACGTTGGGCGGAAGTATTGGCCGCATCGATGTAGCGGTCCAACCTCTCCAACTTGCCAGCCGCGAGGCTTCGCTGAATCAGATGGAGGCTACCAATAATTCCGGTCAGCATATTGTTGAAATCGTGCGCAATGCCGCCCGTCAATTGCCCCACGGCCTCCATTTTCTGCGCCTGCCGAAGCGCCTCCTCCGCGCGGTCGCGTTCTGCGGCGCGCTTGACAACTTCCTCATTCAGAAGCTCGTTGTCTCGTTCGAGTTGACGCTCGACCTGCTTTCTTGCCGTGACGTCCAACATTGCGCCAACCATGCGTACGGCCGAGTCGCCTTCGCTTCTGATTACATAGCCCCGGTCCAAAACATCGCTGTAACTCCCGTCGGCCTTTTGAAACCGATATTCGTCGGTCCAGTCCGAACCTCCTCCGTCAACAACGGCATGGATTGATTGAAATATCCGCTCGCGATCCTCTGGATGGATTTGCTTCAGCCACCACTCGCCCGTCGGCTGGACGGTGTTCAGCGCATGGCCATACGCACGATGGAGAGCCTCGTTCCATAGAACGTGATTGGTTCGGAAGTCCCAGTCCCATATGGCATCGTTTGTCGCACGAACGGCCAGCCTCAAGCGCTCTTCGGTTTCGCGGAGCTGAACGCTTGCTTTTCGGTCTGCCGAAACATCTTCAACTGCGCCGATCAGCCGAATAGGTTCACGATCTTCAAAAAAAGTCAGGCCATGGGCAACAACGTGCCGGACAACCCCGTCCTCAATGCCGACGGTGCGGTACTCCGCGAGGAATTTGCGGCTGCCGCTCGGGTCAAGCGCGTCCAGCACCGCTTCATGCGCAGCCTTCCGATCCTCTGGATGAACGCCGGCAAGGAACGCGGTCTCGTAGGACACTGGCGTGCCGGGGCTGAGGCCGAACAAAGCGCGGCAGCGATCATCCCACCACAGCGATTGCGTTCGTGGTCGGTAGTCAAATCGCCCGAGCTGAGCCGCTTTCGTGATGAGCTCAAGCTCGTCGCGGCTGTTGGCAAGTTCGTCCTCAACACGCTTTCGCTCCGTGAGGTCGGAAAACAAAATAGCGACACGGTTAGCGTTGGGTTCATCGACCCGGTATGCATGGACCATATACCAACGACCGCCAAGCTCCCGAGCGGGAAGTTCGACGCGAATTGACTCGCCTGTTCGCGCGACCTGACCATACAAGTCGAACCAGTGCTGCTCATGTGATGGCGCGATTTCCCGCATCCAGCGACCCGCGGCTTCCGAGATTCCTGTATATGTCTCGAAAGATTTGTTCACTTCGACAAACTTGTAGTCTTGAGCAAACCCACTGGCGTCGAACTTCATCTCAATGACGCAAAAGCCAGCATCGATTGAGTTGAACAACGACCGATAACGTTCTTCGCTAGCGCGTGCCTCCGCAAGATCATTCCGCTGCCGCCCCGCCAGACGCTTTAGATCCAGTCGCGCCATCACCTGACGGGCGAGCACACGAAGTGATTGCTCCTGAACGTGGCTCAGAGTGCGCGGCTTATAATCCAGCACACACAAAGTACCGATCGCGAGATCGTCCGTGGTTTTCAGGAGTGCACCAGCGTAAAAGCGGAGCTTGGGTTCCCCCGTTACAAGCGGATTACAACTGAACCGTTCGTCCGCGGCGGTGTCGGGAACAAGAAGAAAATCTCTCTCAAGCAGCGCCTTTACGCAGAATGATGTTTCAAGCGGTGTCTCGCGCACGCCCAGCCCCACCTCAGCTTTAAAAAACTGGCGCGTGCCGCTTACGAAATTTACCACAGCGATCGGTGCATCGCAGATCGCTGCGGCAAGTGCCGCTATCTCGTCGAATTCTGTCTCAGGGGGAGTATCGAGGACTTCATAGTCATCGAGGGCCGCTAACCTTGCTGCCTCTAGGCTAGACGGACCACGCTTCAATAGAGCGCCCTTCCCACTTCGATCTCGTTCAATCGTGCCCCAACGCGCTTCGTGCTCCGTCGGTTCACCCACTGATCTAGCAGTTTGTAATCGGCACCTGCAAATGCGAGCCGTGGCAAGCGGAACTTTGCGAAGTAGATCCCAGATCGTGGGGCACCGCGATTTACATATGTTAGCGACAGGCCGCCCTTTAGGTATTCTTTTTTGCTTATGGAAGAGACTTGGATCGCGGCTGTAAGTTTGATCGCCACCGCGCTCGTAGTAGCGGCGCTGGTGTTCGGCTTGATTTGATTGCCTTGCACCATCCAAGACGACGCTTCATCGTGCAATGAAGCCCGCCTACCGCCGCGCTAGGTAAAGCCCATCGACGGCGGCAAGATTTAACGATCTGAGGTTGCGCTGACGTTTATGCTTCGTAAACCAACTCATCCTGCTGAGGTATTGCATCAGCTTTTGGGCTGAGAGATTCTTAGCCGCCACATGAGAGACTTGAATGAAGCTCGAATTTCAGTGGCTGTTGATGTCGATCGCAGGAATAGCAGCTGCCATGATGCTGCTCGCGTTCGTCTAACGCGTTCGGTTACCTTTCAGCCCCTCTTCGCGACGATCTCGATGGTTGCCACATGACGGGAGCCCTCTCGAACGTCGAGCTTCAAGTCGGTCGTGCCCGGAAGATTTCCGTCAATATCGCTCAGCACTCGACCGAAATAGATTACGGCTTCAGACCACGCCGCGCGGTCGTCAGCGAGTTCTATCGGATCCGGTGGGTCCCCAATGGGACCGGTGAACTGATACATGGGCATGGCGTCAGAACGCCGAGACTTATCGCTAGTTCCAACTCAGATCTGTTTTGCAAGAACGGGGCAATTTGACATCGGCCAAAATTCAAGTACGGACCGATCTGAAACAAAAACCCCGCCGGGTTAGGGCGGGGCTGATGTTCAGATCAATTCGTGCCTGACCCGCTGCCGGAGCCCCCGGAGCCGCCACCGGCACCACCCGACCCAGCACCTCCCGCGCCGCCGGCACCGGCCCCACCGCTGCCGCCTTGGTTTCCGCCCGAACCAGTGGTGGAGGAATTGTCAGTCGAGCTTGAACTGCCGCTGCCCGTGTCCTTGGGGCACTCCTGCCCAGCCTTACAGTCCTTTTCAGAATTCGTCGGTGCGGTCTGTGCCGAAACGCCGCCTGCGGCCAAAAGCGCGGCTGCCGCCGTAGCAAGGAAAAGTCGGTTCATGTTTCGCTCCCTATGTCGATACGGACCCAATCTTCGACAAGTGCGAACGTTCCCGAATGTCACAACAAAAAAGTCTGACCTTTCCCTCCGGGTAAATAGAAAGCCCCGCATGTGAAGCGGGGCAAAGATGGTCTCGGGATGACGATGGGGCCTCCGTCGCATTCGCAATTTTATTTTGAAACGTTGGTGCGTTGGTGAAGGCTTCCCAGTTATCGAAGTCCGGCTACTCCGCTGGTCCTGCGCCCCGGGCGCTCCACATATGACCAAGCACAATTCTTCTACACCGCACGCCAAAAGGAGAGATATATGAAGATCACAGTAATCGGTGAGAATCTCCTACACCGGGAAGTCGAGTGGCCGGCTGTTCCGCGCGTCGGCGACATCGTCTCGTTCGATAATGGGGATAGCGGCGAGACGCTCAAATGCGCGAGCGTCACATGGCGCGCCGACCAGAATGGCAACCTGCTGCACGTCGAAGTCCAGCTTGCCTATAACAAGGGAACCATCTAGCTCAACTGTAGCTACTATCCAATTTTTCTGCCCGGACACAAAACGCCAATGTGTGATCAACGACAAGAAGACAACGACGCCGCTCCGGCACCGCTGATCGGCAGCACTGTTTATGTCTTAGCCGTCGAACCGGACCGGCTCGGCTACATCCAATTGCAGGCCGAAGACGGATCTGTGTTTCAGGCTGCAATCGACTCCGAAGCAGCAGCCAACCTGATCCTCGGGCTCAGCACGTTCCTTACGGCGAAGCAGGAGGATATGGATCAACTCGAGGCGAAGGACAGCTAAGAGGCCGTCGCCACCACCCGGGCATGGCGGTCTATGGCATCTATCTCGCAGTTCAAGCTTGGCATCACGCTGGGATTTTGCCCCTGATTTGTTACAATGTGACACGCCCATTGGTTTGTCACATGGCCCGCATTGGATACGCACGCGTAAGCACGCTTGATCAAGACCTCGACGTTCAGCTTTCCAAGCTCAAGGCCGAGGGGTGCGGTGTCATCCGGGCGGAAAAGGTATCAGGGGCCAGTCGCGAGGGCCGCGCCGAGCTTGCCACCATCATCGAATTCCTGCGCCCCGGCGACGAACTGGTCGTCACTCGCCTTGACCGCCTTGGCCGCGTGCAGAACCGCTCATGCGCAGCAATCGCTGGAAGTTGACGTAGATGCGGTTCCGTTATTCTTCATCCGCTTGGCTCGCGCAGCCGCGATGGGATCGCCTGCGTAGGGATCTGAGTTGGAAGTGCCGGTCGCCCGGTTGTCCCGAGTGCTAAAGCGTTGATGGCGAACAACTTCCCCCAAAGGTCCACTTTGGGTCAAAAGCGGACACAGTGCCGATCGCAAAAAAGGGCGTTATGCAATGCGGCCGCTTGCGTTCGTCACCCACACTTTTCGGATGCGCTCTGAATCCATCACCTTCTGACCTATACCATCGGCACGCTCGCCGTGGTCATGGTGCTGGCGACAATTTCCCGATTATAGGATTATGTCCTTGAGAAGACACGATCATGCGACAGACACCTCGACCTTCTGGATCGCGCTCACCAATCTCGGTGTCAATACGCTGCGGCTGATCATCAGCCTGGTGCGGACGCCGTGCCCCCTTTTGCCGCAAGACGCGCCTGCGTTGACACAGCAGCGCATGCAAGGTCAGATCAAACGGCTGTGTGCCCGCCAGTATCCTGGCTGTGACGTCGGGTGCGAGAAACGCAAGCTGGATGACATCCGCCGCATAGCGCTCGTCCGTCTGATAGGCGCTAGCAATGTCCCGCAGCGTGGTGTGCGGTCCGGTGGTCAAATCTCGCCACCCCTTCTTGGAAAAACGACCCACAAAGGCGCGATATGCCTTCTGATTAGGGCACCCTCCACCGCTCGACAGCGGCTTCGTCAATCTCGATCCCGAGACCCGGCCCTGTAGGACGGTTGATAGTTCTACCGACCGGCAACAGCGGCGTATGAACAACGTCTTCTGCCAAGTATATGTTGCTGATGCTGATGCCCCAGTCGAGATTGCCGATCGTGTAGCCAAGATGGACCAAAGCCGCCGCGCCGACGCTGGATTCCGCCACCTTGCAGGCCAGCTTGATGCTCAGGCCCAAGGAGTCGCAGACGGTCGAGACGCGATGGGTTGCTGCAATGCCTCCGCACTTGATTGTCTTGAGATTAACGCCCGCCAGAGCCCCAGCGCGGTGGTACACGAGAATATCAGACAGCGATCCAATGCACTCGTCGCCGGCGAGCGGAACAGGGCTAACCCTTGCCAGCGCCGTCATGCCGCTCAGATCATCGGCCCCGAGTGGCTGTTCCAGGAACTCAACGCCGAGATCGGCGACGCCTGCTGCATAGCGTGCGGCGCTGCGTAGGTTCATGCCCATGTTCGCGTCCGCACACAATCGCACTTTGGCCCCAACCGCCTTTCGCACCGCGATCGCCGTCTCGATGTCGTACTCAACGCTTTTCACGCCGCATTTGAGCTTAATGAAGGAAAAGTCGACGGCCGTCTTCTCAATGGCCTCGGTGACATCCTCCTCCCGGCTTGGATTTCCTAGTAGGTACATCGGCTCCACGGAATCGCGCACAGCACCGCCGAACAGGTCCGTCACCGAAACTCCTAGATGACGACCGACAAGATCGTTCAGAGCCATTTCGACGGCGGCTTTGGCGCCGCCGTTGTGATGCATTGCATGCTGGAGCCTGCCGGCCAGGAGGCCACGATCCATCGCGTCACTCCCTACCACGAGCGGAGCCAAGTGTAGGTGAACCGCAGCGACCAGCGATTGAAGGGTATCTCCGGTCATCGTCGGTGCCGAGGAGGCCTCACCCCAACCGACCAACCCGTTCTCGGCCTCGACGCGGACAAGAACGGTTTCGGCGTGCTCCACCCGGACGCTCGCCATCTGCATCGGCTTCTTGAGCGGCAATTTCAGAGGGATCGCATCGACGCGTTTAACGCGGATGGGCGAGGCTGTCCCAAATAGTATTTCAGTCATTACGGCACGCATTCTCCCACGGTCGATGGTGTCCTTGAGCCAGCGAAGAAATCGCGATGGGCGCCGATCCACCTGACATAGTCGGCATAGGCGTCGCAGGGTGCGAATTCCGCGGTGAATCCGATGTCGCTGGCCATCCGCTGCACATCCATGGGCGAGCGGTCGGACGGCACCTGGAAGTTAACATTCGCCGGCTCGCCCTCGTTGGCGAATCGCCATGAAAAGCTTGGATTCGACGCAACAAGCGCATCGCAATATCCGATGAAGCTGCCACGCCATTCGACGCCGGAGGTTAAATGATAAGTTGAGAACTCGGGCGTTGCTGCATCTAGCAAGGCGATAAGTCCGGTTGCGACGTCGCGGCTGTAGACCCAATCGCGCCAAAGCTCGATCGGTTCGATCACCGCTTGCTCGCCCCGCACCGCCATGCCAGCTACTTGCAATTGCGGCGATAGGAGATCACGGACCCCCGTGTCGAATTCCCACGGCCCGAAGACAGTGCCGAGCCGGACGCCTCGAACATCGATTTTCCAAAGTTCGCCGAGGCGCAACGCAGCGCCTTCGGCGGCGAATTTGGAAATGCCGTAGATGTCCATTGGTCGGGATGGGGAAGTCTCTTCGTAGAGCGTCTGACCGAGAAGGTGGGTTTTCCCGTAAGCGGCGCCTGAACCGACATAAACGACTCGTTCGCAGCCGACGGTCCGTGCCGCGTGCATTACATTGAGCGTGCCACCCAGATTAACGTCTAGGATTCTCTGAGGGTCGACGGCCTCACGGCTAGCATTGGAAGTGATCACGGCAGTATGTATTATACGCTGGACGCGGTGGTCCCTGACTATGCGCTCAACTGCGTCCCGATCACAAATGTCACCAACTTCCACTTCCATGTCCGCATTGCGGGACAGGAATTCCCGTTCGGCCTGTTCGGGAAGTTGCAGACGATCGAAGACGACGACCTTCTCGCCGCGCAGGACCAAAGCCTCGACGACATTGAGGCCAACAAAGCCGGCGCCACCTGTGACCAGAACACTCATACTTTAGTCCTCGATAGTGAACGTTTGTCCTTCGGCTATTTACTCGCAGGCAGGAACTGGGGGTCTATCAACTGCGTCGCGTCGACCCTCGAACGGATGTAACCCCATCTCTTGAGCGCATCCGCGAAAACCTGTGTGTCCTCCGTGGAGGTCACTCCGTCACGCGAGCGGATGACGTTTGGCCATGCTTTCTCCACGACCTCACGCTGGAGACCCAGATATTTGGCGGCGATGGATATAGCTTCGTCGGGATTATCCAACACCCATCCGTGGCTACGCACGACAGTCTGCGTTACGGCACGTACCGCATCGGGATGCTGCTCTATGGCAGCGTCGGTTGCCGCGATAACGTCGTTGACGTGATTAGGATAGATCTCCTGACCGGTCGCAAGCAGGCGCCCTCCGTTCATCGTAATGTCGGTCACGACAGGTTCCCAAACGACCGCGGCGTCGACTAGCCCGCCGAGCAGAGCCTGCTTCTGGTCCGGTCCAGAAACTTCCACAAACTTCACATCCTTTGAGGGATCAATCCCCGCTTTTTCGAGACCATATCTCACGATAAAATCTGGCAGGCTGCCCTTGGCTGGAATCGCGATCGACTTTCCACGTAGGTCCGCCATCGACTTTGCCTCCGAATCTGCCCTCACGATGACGCCTTCGCCGGCGATGCCGTTGTTCGCCAAGATCTTGATCGGCAAGCCACGTCCGGCCGCGTTGACGACAACCGCCAAACCTAGCTCGCCGATGTCTATTTTTCCGCCTGCCATCGCTTCGGCGATCGCCGGGCCGACGCCAATCTTGTGGGCCTCCATCCTGTAACCGAGCGGTGCCAGCGCCTCCTCGAACCAGCCTTTCTCGAATGCGGCGAAGATCGGCGCCATGAAGAGATTGGACTGGTAAGCGAACCGGATGGTTTTCTCCTGCGCGTGCGCAGGCAGAGAAACCGAGAGAAAAGTGGCTGCAGCGAATGTCGCAAGGCACCGCCGTATGTATAGCTGACCCATATCAAATTCCTCCTATTTCGGACATCTCGTAGGCCATATTGGATGCAATTTGGATGCCACACCATCAATTTGAGCGATGCTCGTTGCCCCTCTGGGAAACCATCCGCCGATCTCTCGATCTAAGAAGAGTGGCTAATAACACGCCATATTTATAATTGCATCCAATTTTGATATAAATGGGTCCATATTGGCTTGACACACGTTTAAACGTGGCGCCATCTGAATGAAATGCTCTCCGCCAGTTGGCGGCGGCTCGCTAAGTGATTTCGACGGAGGTCCGGATGGCAAGTCTCAACGGTAAAGTGGCCCTCATTACCGGCGCCTCACGCGGTATTGGAGCGGAAGTCGCGCGTCGGCTTGCAGGACTGGGGGCTTCGACATTTCTCGTCGCCGACGGCACAGAGGAGGAACTCGCCGCAGTTGCGGCGACGGCTCGCGAGCAGAATGCCAGCGGGCAGGCCGTGTGGCGGGTGATAAATCTATCTTCGCCTGACGCCGCCGCAGAGATGGTGGCGGATTGCCTTTCCGTCCTCGGGCGAGTGGATATTCTCATTAACAATGCCGGCGCGCGCTGCCGCAAGCCATTCGGCGAATTCACGCTTGAGGATTTCGAACTCGTCAACGCCGTCAATGTCCGGGCGCCCTTTTTCGCTGCTCAGGCGGTCGTGCCGATAATGCGGGCTCAGGGTGCCGGACGGATAGTCAATATCGGCAGCCAGTTCGGTGTAACCGCGTTCGAGGATCATGCGCTCTACGGCATGACAAAGGCTGCCCTCATTTATCTGACACGTGCCATCGCATTCGAGTGTGCCGCAGGCGGCATCGTGGTCAACAGCGTCAGCCCCGGTGCAACCGAGACCGCGTACATGACGGACCGTCTATCTGAGAAACCCGATTTGAGGCGGAAAATGGAAGGCTACGTGCCACTGGGGCGCTTTAGCCGAACCGAAGAGGTCGCCGAGGCCATTGTCTTCCTCGCGACCAGCGAAGGCTCTGCTATCCAAGGCAACAACATATTGGTGGACGGCGGCTGGGTCATTCACTGATCCCCGCCGAAGCGCGCACTTGCGCCTGACCATAATAAATATCGGAAGAGGACCAGATGAAGCTGATCGATCTCAGCCGCGACGTCACCCATAAGATGCAGAGGCTCCCCAACCACCCGGTCGTCAACGTTTCGGTATTTACCGGGCATGACGAGCGACGTTTTGACGAGGGCTACGAATTCTCGACCCAGATCATGCTGCTCAGTCTGGGCGACCATTCGGGCACGCACGTCGATGCGCCGGTACATTTCGACGACAGGCCGGGTGCCAAATCGATTGGCGAAATGCCCCTCGAGAATTTTTACACCGAAGCTGTCTGCCTCGATCTCTCCCACAAGCCACTCAAGAGCGATATCAGCGTCGAGGACTTGGAGGCCGCCGTGGCCGCTGCCGGAGTGGAGATCAAGGCTGGCGATACCGTTCTACTACATATGGATTTCCACGACCGGACGTTTGGCACCGACGCCTATCTGACGGATTTTCCCGGCCTAACTAAAGCGTCAGCGACCTGGCTTGGCGAGAAGGGCATCGCGATGTTCGGCGTCGAGGCCGTCAGTCCCGGCCGACCAGGCCGCAACAATTTCGAAGTACACCACGTCTGCCGCGACATGAACTTTACTCACATGGAATGTCTGCGAAACATGGGGCAGCTCATCGGGAAGGGGCGGTTCCGCTTCATCGGCTTTCCGCTGAAGATCATGGGAGGAAGCGCCAGTCCCATTCGCGCGGTTGCCGTGCTTGATGAATGATCCGTCCGTACCCTTATGGGCGCTGACGGCGACTGAGCTCGCCGCTGCCTATCGCTCGGGAGCCACAAACCCTGCAGATGCGCTCGAAGCAGTGCTCGAGCGCATTGAAGCCCTGAACCCGCAGATCAATGCGATCGTTACAATTGATCTTAACGGAGCCCGTAACGCGGCGCGCTCTTCGGCCCTACGCTGGCGCGCAGGGAACTTTCTTAGTCCGCTTGACGGTGTACCTCTGACGGTGAAGGACAACCTCTTCGTCGACGGACTGCGTACAACTTGGGGCAGCAAATTATTCGCCGACTTCATCGCACCGCAAGACGATCTACCGGTCGCCCGGCTCCGGGAGGCAGGCTGCGTTATCGTCGGCAAAACCAACACGCCCGAACTAGCAATGGCAGGGCACACCAACAATCTCCTGTTCGGTGCCACAGCAAATCCTTGGTCCCCGGATCGTTCACCCGGAGGATCGAGCGGAGGTTCTGCGGCTTCGGTCGCCTCCGGATTTGGTCCCCTATCTATCGGCACGGATGCCGGGGGATCGATCCGCCGGCCAGCGGGCTATAGCGGCGTAGCGGGATTGAAGCCCGGCCTTGGGCGGGTCCCTCGCCGCTTCGGCTTCCCCGCGCTTGCACATGATTTCCAGGTCGTCGGCCCGATGGCCCGCTCCGTCGCTGATCTGAAAGAGATCTTCAAAGTGATGGCGGCGCCAGGAGCCCCAAGCAAATACCGCGATGGAATGCGGATCGCCGCGTTCAGGTCGGTCGGTACATCACCGGTCGATCCCGCGGTCTCGCGATCTTTCGATGCCGCTTGCGCCGCCCTTCGCGAGTTTGGTCACTCCGTGGACATCATTGAACCGCTGTGGAGTTCGGACGAAGTCGGGCCGATCTTCAATTCTATCGTTGCCTCTGGAATCGCGCGGGTGGTGACCACTTTCGAGGACTGGGCCAACCGGGTGACGCCGGGAATCGCCGGCGAAGTCGCCGATGGCCTGCAATTGAGCGCCACAGACTATCTGAGGGCGCTAGATCGTCTGGCGGAATTCCGCTCACGCGTGCAGGCCGCTGTCGAGTTCTGGGACGCGGTGGTGACTCCATCTGCCGCCTGCCTTCCATGGCCCATCGATGAGCCCTATGCGAAAATCATCGATGGTAAGCCGGCAAGCCCCCGCGCGGCGGGCGTGTTCTCGGTCGCCGTAAATCTGGCTGGACTCCCGGCCATCGTCGTTCCCGCGCCGCGTGAAGTTGGCGCTCTTCCGTCCGGACTCCAGATGGTGGGGCCCGTTGGCAGCGAGGATACCCTTCTCGATCTCGCTGCAGTGTTCGAGGCAGGGTGTCCTTGGGAGCGGATCGCGGGACAGTAGTCGGCGTCATCTGCGAAAACGAAACGGCCGTCCCTGCTTAGGGGCGGCCGTTTTAATTATCTGATCATGCAATTCGTGCGTACAGTCGTTTCTCTATGGCTCGGAAAAGATAATCGAAGACAAGTCCGAGAAAGCCGATCGTCAACATGCCGACGATAACGTCCGGTGCCGCCAAGATGCGTCGAGCATTCATTATTAAATAGCCAAGACCTTCGCTCGCGGCGATCAGCTCCGCCGCAACGATGGTAGTCCAAGCCGCTCCAAAGGATAAACGCAGGCCGGTGAAGAGAAACGGCACCGCAGCAGGCAAAACTGCGGTGAAAAGAACCTGACGGCGGTTGGCCCCAAGGCTTGCCGCCGCGCGCCCGAGAATGGGTGGCACCTCACGGATGCCGGAGATCGTGTTGAGCAACATAGGCCAAAAGGCGCCGAGGCAGATAAGGAACGTGATCGACTCGAGGCCGATTCCGAACCAGAGGATTGCCAAGGGCGTCCATGCGATTGGCGGTATTGGACGGAACACCTGAAGCACCGGATCCACATATGGTTCCAGCTTCGGGCTCCGCGCAATCAGCACACCGATCGGGACTGCCAACACCACGGCCAGCCCAAACCCAAGCAGCACGCGCCCAGTGCTAATCACAGCATGTCCGAGTAGGCTCCCGTTGTAGATCCCGCCGGAGAAAAGCGACAGGTCTGGATCGAAAAGCAGCGTCATGGCGGCTGAAAAAACTGCCTCGGGAGGTGGAAGAACGAGGGCGCTAAAGAGCTGGAGACCGCTTGTGACCAGCCACCAAACAGCGATTAGCAGCACGATGGAAACAGCGCCGCGCAGGGGAATTTTGGACATCGCAAACACCTGAAGAATATCGAGAAGGTTGAGTTTCACCCGCGACTCAGGACGCGCCAGCCTGTCTCAGCTCCTGCATAATGAGATCCGTAATGTGTAGTTCGAGCTTCCGGAAAGCCGGATCGCGCGGCGAGCGGGGCCGCGGCAATCCGACGACAATCTCCTCACGAATTCTCCCCGGGGAACATGTCATGATGAGAATACGGTCGCTCAACAGCACTGCTTCCTCGATCGAGTGGGTCACCATTACAACGGTCTTTTGGGTCTTCTCCCAGATGAGGGCGAGTTCGTCCTGCATGGTCTTCCGTGTAAGTACGTCTAGCGCGCCGAATGGCTCGTCAAGCAGAAGGATTGACGGATCAGTCGCAAGCGATCGTGCAATCGCCGCTCGTTGGCGCATGCCACCTGACAGCTGGCCCGGAGAGGCGTTACGGAATTTTGTGAGACCGACGAGCTGGAGGTTGTGCTCCACGATCTCTTTGCGTTTTGCGGCGGGGTAACCTTGGATCTTCAGTCCATAGCCAACATTCTCTTCAACCGTCAGCCAATGGAATAGGGCGTCGGACTGAAATACGAATCCCCGATCCTTCGAGGGCCCAGAAATCCGTTTGCCGCGGAGTGAAATCTCTCCGGAACTGGGCGAGTCGAATCCACCGATGATCGTAAGTATCGTCGATTTGCCGCAGCCGCTCGGTCCGAGGATACTGACGAACTCGTTTTCTTTAACGTCGAATGACACTTGGTCCGCCGCTAGAAACGGCGGCTTGCCCTTCTGTCGCGAGGGAAAAATCCTCGATACGTCCTTAGCGGAGAGGAAGGCATTCATATCTCACGGCCTCTGCGATTAGACACGATTTGCAGCAGCATGCTCCCCAGGCGCTTGGCGCTGGCGCGATGCTATTGGTGTTCGCGAACGAACCTGGCATCGATGATTGACTTGGCATCGATCTTCGTCTTCACGTAGCCCCATTTCGACAGGAAGTCGGCAAATGCTTGCGTGGATTCTAGGCTTGGAATTCCGTTGGGCTCGCGGAGAATATTCCCCCACGCCGCATCGATCGTGGGCGCGGCCATGCCCGTATATTTCACCGCTATTTCCTTCGCTTCCACCGGATTGTCCTTCATCCAAGATTGGGCGCGGAGGAAGGTTTTCGCGAATGCCTGCAGGGCGTCAGGATGGTTCTTCAGCGCCAGATCAGTCGCCGCGATGGTGTCGTGCTGGTGATCTGGATAGATGTCCTGCCCGTACGCAAGCATACGTCCACCGGACCGGATTGCGTCGCTAGCCAGTGGCTCCCAAGCTACCATCGCATCGACAAGCGAACCGAACAGCGCCTGCTTCTGGTCAGGCGGGGCAACCTCGACGAACCTCACATCCTTAGCCGGATCGAGACCCGCCTTCTCGAGGCCTATGCGGACGACGAAATCGGGCATCGTGCCTTTACCGGGGATCGCGATAGTCTTGCCTTTAAGATCGGCGAGGCTCTTAAAGTCAGAATCGGCGCGGACAATCACCCCTTCGCCGGCGATGCCGCTATTGAGGATGATCTTGGCGGGTAAACCTCGGCCAATCGTTGTCACAATGACTGATAGGCCGACTTGGCCGACATCTACCTTGTTGGCCGCCATCGCTTCCGTCGTAACCGGACCCGATTCGACAACACGCCGTTCGAGTGTGTAGCCGACCTCCGCCAACGCCTGGTCGAGCCAGCCCTTCTCGACAGCCACGAAAAGTGGCGCCATGTAGAGGCCCAGCGTGTGGGACAGTCGCAATGTTTTTTCCTCGGCATGAGCCGAGATCGGCAGCAACCCGCCCAATGCGAGAAGGCCAAGCGCCACTGTAAGTTGTCGCAGATGGACCCTTTTCATCTTCGTTCTCCTTTGCCAGCCCTTAAGGATTCACTTCGTTCAGCGTCAGGGAGTTTGTTGGGCGAGGATGGGATCATCGATCCCTATTCGACTCTAGCTGCTCCGTGGAGTTACTCAGGCTTTATTGAATTCAATTTGGATCCTTTATTTCCGGCATGTCAAGCGAGCCATCAGCCCAAATTTTCGCCGTTCGAAGGCAAAGCTTCGATGCAGCGGAACACATGCGCTAAAGCCGAAATTGCGCGAATAGCGGTGATGCTTCGCGCTTTAGGTTGCCGGGATCTGCACAAGGAATGAGCGCCGGGCGCCCGTCATTTGAGCTAAAGGCTCGTGGGTGCGAACGTCGATGGCGACATGCCTGCGGATTTTAACAGACTGCTTCGGGCATTGCCGATGTGGTGCAGAATCGCGAGACGCACGGCCTCGGCATTCCCGCTCTCAAGGGCGTTCAAGATCGCACGGTTGTCGTTGAGAATTTCGTCCGCGCGCTCAGTGCGGAGATCGAGTTGCATAGCCGCGACAAGCCTTACGCGGTCGTTTATGGAAACCAGAATTTCGTTCAGCAGATCGTTGTTGCTATATGAGGCCAGCGTCATGTGAAATTCGCGGCTAAGCAAACGGAACTGCACCCGCTTATCAGCCTTCAGAGCTTTGGCCGACTTTTCCAAGATCGCCTTTAGGTTCTTTAGCTTCTCCGGGTCAATGAAAGTCAAAGCCTCCGTAGCGGCAAGAACCTCAAGTGATTCCCTAATCTTGAACAGCTCGAAGATTTCCTTGAACGTCATTCCACGAACGACATAACCCCACCCGGCGTCGCGACGAACGAGCCCCTCTTGTTCTAGTCGGCCGAGGGCTTCTCGCACGGGCGTGCGGCTGAGCGCCAATTCTTCTGCTAAAACCTGGGACCGAAGCTTCCGACCGGGCGCTAACTCCAAGTCGATAATCTTTTCCTTGATATAAGCGTACGCCTTCTCGGGCGACTTCTGGGAGCTGCTTTCAGTAGAGGCGGTCATCCGCAATTCCCTAATTGGAGGTCCAACGAATCCATCTGCGGTCACCCAAATGCTTTCGACGGGAATTCGACACCGCATGCACCCATACGCGCGAAAACACCACTTTGCACATCCGGTGTCGTCGGCGCTACCGCAGGACCGTCCGCTAAGTGTTAATTTGACGTCGGGCCTTTTACCAGATCAGTGACGCGAAGACGGCACGATAGCTGTATGGCCCTGCTCTGATTATTTGCCGGCGCCGCTCGACATGTCGGCACTTCGCTTTGCAGGGCGCTGTGCGGCGGGATAGTGACCAGCATGGAGGACAGCCGAAATCCCTGAGGCCGAGCTCGTCGTAGCGCAGCAACTGCCCCGAAACCCCGAGATATCGGTGCAGTCGGCCGCAAACATGCTAAACGTAGGTGCATCAAAGCTCTCTATATGTGCTGGCGGGTCGGTCATCATCTGTATGCTTTTGGATTGCGTTCCGTAAGCACCATTCAAATGCGCTCGACTGGGCCGGCACGTCGGACAACGCGATTCGGTCGCGCAAGCGTTAACGTCCCCGTCGTGGAGCATCTCGCCAATGCCTCGAGTCGGACGTCCGAAAACTGATTTGACGAGCGCCTTTAAGTCGATGGCCGGCTATTGCCTAAGAAACAACAGATTCAAGATGCGCGTACTTTTCCGTCCGCGCCAGATCGCCCGTATCCAGCCTTTGACCCTCGTTGTACGTAAATTTCGTGGCAATCGTTCCTGACATCGTCATTGCTCGCGCGCGCCTAACGTAGGTGAACCAGCATAGATGGATTGGACACATACAGTGATTGCGCTTCAAAAATTGGAGCTTTCCATCGCGCCGTGCGTATATCGGTGACTTCGGTCGCCGATATACGCACTCGCCGCCTATGTCAGCGACAACCGCCTTCGGCTTCAAGGACTTCTCAGCTTTTAGATGAACTGATCACTTCGGCCCGCCACCCGCTAGATATGGATGACGGGGAGCCGACGGCACACCGAGCATCTTTGTCTCCCGTCCGCCTACGATATTCACCGTCAGCATCTACTCGACAGCGACGACATGGAAGATACGAATTATCGGTACATACATTCGTGCAGTTGCGCTTCATAAGCCTGCGGACGAACAGCGCCTTCCCGCGCGTACCATGCCGAGGGCCTTCAACGGATGATGGGTCGATCACCCGAACCCGCGGGAATAAGCGTAGAGGAGCTGCAATGCAGGCTTTGCGCCGTCCGCGGCGGCACTCGGTTCTGTTAAATCCCCGATGGCGAACTGGCGCACCACCGCCTCGTCCTCGACGACAAGAATGGCCTCTTTACGTTCGCCAAGCGGAAGGTCATCCGACCGGTCGGCGACCCTCGCCTCCATTCCCCCAACACGTCGCGCATCGTGGTTCCCAGCCTTATTCTGTATGAATGTCGGCTGGACCACGACGATCCGCACCGTCGCCATTTTTTCGTTGATGCCCCTTATCGCCGCCTCCGCCATGCGCGAGAACGATCCGATTGGCCGGACCGCGAAAGCCGTACGCCCCGTCCGATCAGCCGGGCACGGATTTCACCATTCTCGCTCCGCGCAGCTCGCCGTGTATCTTGTCCGCTCATTGATCGCGGGCATGCTGGCGGACGCGCTCGGCTATGGGCACTACGCTGGACGTCAGCGGATCGTAGCAGCTTTTCATGTAGTTACATTTCGATAAATTTTTAGGACTTGACCCGACCTGATATCAAGGTCCGTTTCTGCCCCTGAACAAACGCTGAGAACGCCCGCATTCCGCCGGAACGAATTTTGAGCCGAGCCGCATAGCCGCTTCCGGCCGGATCGACGAGCGCCAAAAAGCAGTTCGCGAAACTGACGATCGTCAGGGCGCCGCCCACCTGCGTGAGGCCTTATGAAGGCTCCCCAATAGGAATGAGCAAATGGTCAAGTTTGCACTTCTCGTCACCATCGTAGCCAAGCCCGGAAAGGAAGCGCAGGTAGAGACGTTTCTGGGAAACGGCCTGCCGATCATTCAAAACGAGCCGAGAACCATGGCGTGGTTCGGCTTCCGCATGGGGCCCTCGACGTTCGGAATCTTCGACGTTTTTCCCGATGAAGCGGGACGGCAAGCGCACCTCTCCGGCGTCATGGCGGCGGCCTTGATGGAAAAGACGCCCGAACTTTTCGCCTCGGCCCCCCAAATTGAAAAGCTCGACGTGCTCGCGGCGAAGCTGCCCTGACGCCTCGCCAAGGGGAACACTGAAATCAACCGTGTCCATAAAGCTACGAAGGAAGGGAAACAGCCATGGCATCAGGTAACCGCGTCATCACATATATGGGGCCGAAAAAGGTCGAGCTTCGGACCTTCGACTATCCGAAACTCGTCGATCCCAAGGGCAACAAGACGCCTCACGGAGCGATTCTGCAGATCGTCACCACCAACATCTGTGGCAGCGACCAGCATATCTATCGCGGCCGGTTCCCAGCCCCCTCGGGCATGGTGCTCGGCCACGAGATGACGGGCGAAGTGATCGAGACCGGACCCGATGTGCATTTCATCAAGAAGGGCGATCTTTGCTCGGTCCCCTTTAACGTTTCATGTGGTCGGTGCCGCAACTGCAAGGAGGGGCATACCGACACCTGCATGAACGTCAACGACGAGGCAGATTGCGGCGCCTACGGGTTCAATCTCGGCGGCTGGCAAGGTGGGCAGTCCGACTACCTCATGGTGCCTTTCGCCGATTGGAATCTGCTGCGCTTCCCCGATAAGGGGCAGGCGATGGCCAAGATTAAGGATCTGACCCTGCTCTCCGACATTCTGCCGACCGGCTTTCACGGCTGTATCCAGGCAGGCGTCAAACCAGGTTCGACGGTGTATATCGCGGGCGCAGGGCCTGTCGGCCGGTGCGCTGCCGCCTCCGCCCATCTCCTTGGCGCGTCCTGCATCATCGTGGGCGACACGAACAGTGAGCGTCTCGCGCTGGTCAAGAACGCCGGGTATGAGACCGTGAATGTGTCCTCCGCACAGCCGCTCGCCGACCAGATCGAAGCCATCCTCGGCCAACGGGAAGTGGATTGCGGGGTCGATGCTGTAGGTTTCGAAGCGCACGGGAGCGGCCCCGGTGCCGGTGAGGATCCGGCCGCCGTGCTCAACTCCATGATCGAAGTCGTTCGCGCCAATGGCGCCATCGGTGCGCCCGGCATATATGCGGCGGGAGATTCTGAGGCTATCGACGCGGATGCCAAGGCCGGGAGGTATCGCATCGACTTCGGCAAGGCTTGGATCAAGTCGCCTCACATCTCAGCCGGCCAAGCGCCAATTATGCACTACAATCGCGATTTGATGATGGCAATCCTTTGGGATCGGATGCCGTACCTTGGGAAGCTCGTAAATGTCGAGGTCATACCCCTCGAACGCGCGCCCGACGCGTACCGGATATTCGACCAAGGCTCGCCCAAGAAGTTCGTGATCGATCCGCATAACGCGACGAAACTGGCGGCCTGATTCACCGGCGGATGCACTGGGGCCTCTCCCCGGGGGCTTCAATCCGCCAAACACCGGACGCGCGCGCCGAGCCCCCGAGGTGCGTGCGTGGCGCCCTAGCGGCGTGACCGGGCCAAGCTCGACTTCGGAAGGCGATCACCTGTGGCACGCGAACAGCCGGGCAAGATCTGCTCGTGGGACTTCACGGACGGAGTTAAGAGCTAAACGGTAGAATGCGCCAATCGATCCCGCGCCTCCGCTTCTGCTTGATCTAGGCCGAGTATGGCTTGGATAAGTTCGGTTATGAGAACACCGACTGGAACCGTTGGACTCTAGCTAAGTCGGTGGCGGCGGCGATGCAACGATCAAACTCAACTCTGCGGCGGCTTTCGCTTGGGAGCGACGAAGGCGCTGCAGTGCCCTCCCCCTCTAATCGCGCTGCATCAATTACGACGAAGCGGTCCGCAACTAAGGGAAGTTCGATCTCCCTAACTGACCTGTTCGACGGGTGGTGGGCTGAGGCAAAAGCCGCAGGTCGCAAGCCCAGTACGCACGAAAGCTACCAAAGCACCTTTTCAAATTTCAGATCGTTTCTGGGCCATGACGATGCCACTGCGGTGTCGCCCCAGGATGTCGTTCAGTAAGACCACCGCCTCGCGACCCCCTCGCCTCGAACGGGCGACCGCCTTCCGCGAAGACCGTGAACGGCCTAGCTGCACTCAAGGCCGCTTTCGGATGGGGCGTGCGAACCAGAAGCTGCCGGAGAATCCCTGTTTCGAGCTTTGTGGATCACTGTTCCACGCCTGTAAATTCCCTGTTCTGAGGATAAGCGTTTTACGGGTACCTCTTTCAGATCAGAGGGTTAAACGGTTCGACAGACGTGAAGTGTGCGGCGGCTAGCGGATTTCCCTGATTTTGGGTCATAAACAGGGAAACGTTAGAGACAGGTTTGGCCTCGACTGCCCGCACCGCCAAGTAACTTATTGAAGTTGAAAAACTTTTTAGGCGACAAAGAATTTTCGAAGTACGTGTGATGTCGGCAGAATTTTCGCTTGGGTCATTTGTCCAGGCGCCGCGAAGCTCCCGCTAACAGCCGGCCTCTCTTCATGCGCCCTTCTCGGTCGCGATTTCCGAGAGAACCAATCGCGTTCCACTTATCGCAACACCGCTTCGCAGCACCCAAGGCTAGTGCGCGGATCGTTACAACGCTACCTCCGCTGGATGCCGGCAGGACAGATGCTCCGATTTGTGAAGGACTCTCATGGAAATCGGCATCGACAGTTTTGCAGCGACCCTCCCCGATCCGGCGACAGGCAAGCTTCCTTCCGCGACCGATCGCATGGGTGATCTCCTCGAAGAGGTCGAGGCCGCTGACCGGGCCGGGCTCGATGTCTTCGGCATCGGCGAACACCATCGCGCCGAGTTTCTCGATTCCGCGCCGGCACTCATCCTGGCCGCCGCGGCGGCCCGCACAGCAGGATCCGATTGACGAGCGCGGTCACGGTGCTGAGCGCCGCTGATCCGGTTCGGATCTTTCAAGGGTTCGCGACGCTTGATCTGATCGCCAAGGGGCGCGCCGAGATCGTCGTCGGCCGAGGCTCGTTCGGCGAGGCCTATCCACTCTTCGGCGTTGACCCGCGGGACTACGACGAACTCTTCGCGGAGAAGCTCGATCTTCTCCTGAAACTCAACAAAACTACTTACCCGATCTGGAAAGGCCGCTTCCGGGCGGAGCGCGCTAAAGATAAAATCGATCATGCCTCGACAGTCATGCGTTGAAGTCAAATAAGCCCGTTCGCATTGATGGGTATTTTCTGATGTGGACTTTGCCAAGATTGAGCCGACCAAGCCCCTTACTATTCAGCGCCTCCAACCCGTCCACCGCGGCAAGGAAATCCGCAATAGACGCATCCGTCATCAATCCCTCCGCCATGCCCCTGAACTTCGCGACATAATCTGCGCGCGCGAAAGGCCGCGCCCCCCGTGGATGCGAATGTGGCACATCGAGCTCATCCTCGACGATCGTTCCATCCTTCATCGTAATGACAGCATGACCGCCATGATCCTTGTCGAGTGGTTCCGGCTCGGAAAATCGACGCGACCACTTGGGATCGTGGATCGTTGAAACCTTGCGCCAGAGGCGAACGGTACTTTCGCGTCTGGCCCGGGCGGGCGTGTAGCTCGCGTCATGATGCCAGCACCCATCCTCCAGCGCGACAGCGAACATATACATGATGCTGTGATCCAACGTTTCGCGGCTTGATCTTGGATCGAGCTTCGCCGGATCGTTTGCGCCCGAGCCGAGATAATTGTGCGTGTACGCCTTGGTATGGATCACGACAGACTGCACATCCTCCAGATCCGTGATCCTGGTGCGCATGCGAAAGGCGAGATCGATCAGCGCCTGCGCGTGATAGCCTGCTGCATAGGCCTTTGGATAGGTTTCAAGAATTGCGAGATGCGGCTCGCCCGGTAAAGGCAGCTTGATTTCGCAGCCATTCGGCGTGGCGAACAGCGTGGCCAGCAGCCCCGACACGCCTTCGTAGATGGGCACCGGATTTGTCTGGCCGCGCATGGCGCGATCGACGGCTTCGATGGCAAGCTTTCCGACATGAGCGGGTGCTGCAGCCTTCCACGACGAAATCTGACCCTTTCGTGCCTGTAATGGCGCGCAGCTGACATGGGCCGCATGATTGATCGCCTCGAAGATCACCTCGGTCTCGAGGCGCAGGAGCGACCCGACGCCTGCAGCAACCGCCGGACCGAGATGCGCGACATGATCGACGCCGGCCCTGTTGAGATCGATCGCCGATGTCAGCGCGACAATGATGTCGTAGGCAACCAGCACCGCACGCGTGAGATCCTTGCCGGAGCGCCCACAGTGTTCAGCGACAGCGAGCAGCGGCGGAATGCAGTCCGCCGGATGCGCAACACCGAAGCCATAGTAATTATCGTGCAGATCGAGTTCGCGGACGGCAACGCCGTTCGCCCAGGCCGCCCAGGCGCAGTCATAGCGCTCACCCGTAACCTCGCCGATCAAGGTCGCTCCTCCTCGTCGCGGGTAAAGCCGCGCCTGCGCAAGAGCCGTCTGCACACTCGATGTCGAAAGCGCCGCGAGCGCCACGCCCGCATTGTCGATAAGGCGGTTTGCGACCATTGCACCCGCGACGGGATCGACCGGCGCATCCGACGACGCGATCTCCGCGAGCCGCCAGGCGAGGTGCTCTTCCTTCGGAAGCGGACGACCCGACGCCTCGACGAGAACTTGATAGCTTTTCATCATCGGCCTCAGGATGCAGCAGCGGTTTCGCGCATCTGTCGGCGTTTGTTCATGAGATCGCGGGCGAGCGATCCGCAGACGAGCAGGACAGCTGCGCCGAGAAGGAAGGCCGCAACCGGGTTCGTGAGGAAGGTCATGTAATCGCCGCCCGAAAGAGAGAGCGAACGCCGGAAATTCCCTTCGATCATATAACCCAGCACGAGGGCGAGAATCATCGGCAGGAACGGGAAGCCAAGCCAGCGCATCAGATAGCCCACGACGCCCGCCGCGATGACGATCCACAAATCAAACAAGGACAGGCCAACGCTGAGCGATCCCGTCATGACAAGCGCGTAGATGAACGCCGACAGATAGGAACGGGGACGACTTACCAGCCACAGACACGGACCAAGGATCACAAAGCCCCAGAACAGCTGGGACAGGTTGGCGACCAGAAGGCCGCCGTAAAGGCCGCCGAGGAAATCGTTCTTCTCGAACAGCATGGGACCGGGCTGAAGACCGTGCATAACGAGGCCGCCAAGAAGAATTGCGGCCGAACTCGTCCCAGGAATACCGAAACTGAGCGTCGGGATAAGGCAGGTCGAAGCCACGGTGTTGTTCGCAGCTTCCGGTGCGGCGACGCCTTCCGGCGAGCCCTTGCCGAACTCCTCCGGATGCTTCGACCAGCGCTTCGCCTCGTTGTAGGACAGAAAGGACGCGACCGAAGCACCGCCGCCGGGCAGACACCCTTCGATCAGGCCGAAGAACACGCCGATCGCCTGCGGACGCGCGATCCGCTTCGACATTTTCCAGCCGGGCAGTTTGAGCCTCAGTACCGCCGCCTTGATCTGCGGAAGCGCACCGCTTCCGGCATCGATCATCAGTTCGCTCAAGGCAAACATGCCCACCATAACGAAGACGAAATGAATGCCGCCCGTGAGTTCCGCGCTGCCATAGGTGAAACGGCCGACACCGGTCAGGGGATCGGTTCCCACGGTCGCAATCATCATACCGACGATTGCCGCAATCAGCCCCTTCAGCGGCGCACCGTCGGAAAGGCTCGCGATAATGCTGAGACCCAGAACGCCGAGCGCAAAATAGGCCGGCGGGGTAAAGGCCAGCGACACCCACGTCAGCGGTTCCGACAGCATCGCAAGCATCAGAAGACCAACAAGTCCTCCGATCACGCCCGACACCAAGGAAATACCGAGCGCTTCGGAACCGCGGCCCTGCTGATGCATCGCATAACCGTCTATGACAGTCGCGGCCGCCGCCGGCGTTCCCGGTGTACGTATGAGAATGGCGGGGATCGAACACCCATACTCGGCGCCAACATAACAGGCGCAAAGCAGCACCATCGCCGCCGTCGGATCCATGCCATAGGTCAGCGGCAATAGGAGCGCGATGGTTATCGTGGCCGAGACCCCTGGCAGCGAACCGCCGACAATGCCCCAGAGAACGCCGGCAAAAGCCGCGAGAACGATTTTCCAGTTGGTCATGCCAGCAAGAACGTCGCCGAGAAGATCCATCACATGTTCCTGTCGCAGAAGGAAAAACAGCTCCCCGCGCGGGCGGGGAGCTGCTGTCGCTGTGCTTACTTGATGACGCCGATGTCCGTGAAGAACTCCGTCTGAGTCTTCGCAAAGTCCCCGATGAACGCTGTGAAGTCGGCGGAGCCCTGCACGGCGGGGATCAGACCGCCTTCTTCGTAGTATTTCTTGAACTCCGGATCTTCGAGCAGTTTCTTCGCCGCGATCTCCCACGCCTTCAGAACATCGTCGGGCAGACCTTTCGGTCCCGTCAGCCCGCGGAACTTGATCATGCTGAGATTGACGCCCTGTTCCTTGGCTGTTGCCAGGTCCGGCAGTGCGGTGATGCGCTGTTCGGTCAGCATGCCAATCGCACGGAACTTTCCGGCCTCAAGCTGCGCCTTGATCTCCTGCGGTTCCCCGTTCGCGACATCGAGGGTGCCGTTCAACACCGAAATCTGCAGATCGCCGCCGCTCTCGAACGCGACCGCGTTGATCTGGATGTTTTCGATCTTCTGCAGTTGCTCGACGCCATAGCGATCCTGCGAGGTCGGTGTCGCAAGGCCATATTTCAGCTTGCCCGGATTGGCGCGCGCATATTCGACAAGATCCTTCATGTTCTTGATCGGGCTATCGGCGCGGACATAGACGACGGAGGGATCGAGGAAGAAGCGCACGACGGGCTGCAGCGCATCATAGGGCGTTTCGAGTTTTGTTGTGACAGAGGTGTTCACATAGGTGCCGGTCACGCCGAGAAGGACCGAACCGTCTTTCGGCGCCTTCTCAAGATAAGTCATCGCCTTGGCCCCAGCGCCGCCCGGCATGTTCTGCACGACGAACTTCACACCCATGATCGGCTCGAGGTGCCGCACGGCTTCGCGCAGGAATACGTCCGTGCCGCCGCCGGCCGATGTGTGTACGATCAGCGTGACCGTATCGACAGGATACTTGATGTCCTGCGCCATGGCGGGCTGGAGCATGGAAGCAGCCACGAAGGCCGCTGCGGTCAGATGATTTCGATGATTCATTATTTTCATTTTTTCCTCCCAATTTCATTCTGTATTGACGTATTTACTCCGACTTCAGAACGGAAGCAGGCCTTTCGGCAACGGAATGTTGAGGAGCTTGACGAAGATCGCCCAGAACACGGCGGCGCCCACGACGGATACGAGAAAAACCTTCGGCCCCAGCCGCTGGCCCATATAGAGGGTCGTTGCGAACAACAGCAGCAGAACGGCGAGTGCGAAGCCGACGATCTCGACGACGATGACAAACCCAACACCGATTGCGACGATGCCTGCCGCACGTGCATGGTTGGCGGCTGTCCAGACCGCGCTCCCCTCTTTCAGTTCGGCGGACCCTGAAGCGCGCCGTGTCAAGATCGCCTGCCCGATCAACGCCAGAGATGTCAGGACAAGGCCGATGGCAAGAAATTTAGGCAGACCCTGTGCGGAAATCGATCCGCCGAAGCCGGTGACGGGAATGGCGTTCGCTTCGACCCAGTAGACCCCGGCCAACACCAGCAAAATCACACCTGCGATCAGGTCTTTCATGCTTATGCCTTTCCTGACTGCGAACGCATGGCGTCCATGACGCGCGCCGTGAACGCTTTCGTTCCTGAGGCGCCCCCGATATCGGGCGTGCGCCATTCCGGCACGGCGAGAACAGCGTCCAGCGCCGTCTCGATGGCAGCCGCCGCGGACGCGAAGGATGCATTTCCGTTTCGGCTGGCCAGCCATTCAAGAAGCATTGCCGATGACGAGATCAGGCTCGTCGGATTTGCGATATCTTTTCCGGCGATCGTCGGCGCCGAGCCATGCGCGGCCTGCGCAAGCGCGTTCCCGGCTCCGGCATTCAAGGAAGATGCAAGGCCGAGACTGCCCGCGATCTCGCCAGCCTGATCCGAAAGAATGTCGCCGAACATGTTCGTCGTCACGATGACATCGAACACCGAGGAGTCGCGGACGAGCAGTGCCGCCATGGAATCGACGAGTTGCTCCGAATACTCGACCTCTGGATACTTTCTTGCCACCTCACGTACGCATTCGAGGAAAAGCCCGTCCGACACGCGCAGCACATTCGCCTTGTGCACGGCGACGATTTTTTTTCGCCGCTTGGCGGCCAGTGAAAATCCGGTTTCGGCGATCCTCAGCGAACTCGAGCGCGTGACCTTACGCATCGATATCGCAAGATCGGGAGTCGGCATGAACTCGCCTGGCCCCACGAACATCGAACGGTCGGCGTAGAAGCCTTCGGTGTTTTCGCGCACCGTCACAAGGTCGATCGGCTTGCCGCAGCGCGGCGGAAATCCGGCGCGCGCCCGGGCCGGGCGGATATTGGCGAAGAGATCAAGCCGCCGCCGAAGATCGCCCGACGGATTGCGCCCGCCCTCGGCGACCGGCGGATAATCATTGTGCGACACGGGCCCGAGAACGATACCGTCAGCAGCGCGGGCCTGTTCGTAAACGGATTCGGGAAAAGTTGTGCCCGTGGCTTTCAGCGCGGCAAAGCCGATCTCGGCATAGGAGAAGCCGAGATCGAGTTCGAACAGGCTGGCGGCATGTTTCAGCACCTCGACCGTGGCCGCAGAGATTTCCGGCCCGATGCCATCTCCTTCGAGGACGAGGATGTGTGTCGTTGCCATTTTATACCTGCAGCAGAGGACGGAGGTCGACAACCGACTTTAGGTTTTCGATGTCGAGGATCGCATCGTTGAGTGCCTGCGCTTTTTCTTTCCCGATGATCGGCGCGGTCAGATCGAGCGCTTTCTCTGCGACCTCAATGCGCGTCATCGGATTGGCCGGCGTGCCCTTCACCGCTTGCGTATGATGGCGCAGCTCGCGACCATCTTTCGTCCGTATGGCAAGGATCACCTGGCGCGGCGGCCTTGCGGCGGTGAGCTCCGCGCTCGCCTTCAGATCCATCCGCTCGCGCAAGGCAAGAACGCGCGGATCCTTCATCCGCTCTTCGTCATGTGCCGATGCGAACGTCAATCCACCGTCGATCAGCGCGATTGCAACGAGATGCTGCAGGCAGATATCCGGCATGGACCGGTTGCTGACGATATTTGCGCGGTCATCGGGCAGTGTCGCGACGATCGATTCAACCTCGTCTGCCTTTACTTGATGTGCCGCGATGAGCCCCATCACCGCATCGAGCGCGCCCTGGATCGGTGAGCCGACACACCATTTCTTGATGGTCGCGTCCATGATCTCGAAGCGCGTGCCCAGTTCCTTCGAGATTTCCTCGGGACGGCCGTTGGCAGGCGCAAAGATCGTGAAGAAATTATTGTAGCCCGACAGCCCGTCGTCGACGCCCGTGAAGCCAAGATTGACCATCGTCGCCGCCGACAGCGCATTGCGCGCGCCGAGACCACCGAAGTCGAACGCCTTTTCAATGTGCTCGCGGTCGCGCGCCCAATAGGGCAGCCCGCAGGCCTGCTGGATCGAATAAGAGAACTGATGCCGCGTCTGCTCTTGCGAATGCTTTAGGAGAGCGGCTGCCGCCGCCGAAGCGCCGAACAACACGCCAACGGTATGCGTACTATGACCACCGCCATAAGCGCCTGTTTGTCCCATCGACAGGTTGAAACGAGTCCCGACGTCGTAGCCAAGCACGACAGCCTTCAGAAAATCGACGCCGGAACTCTGCGCGATTTCGGCGGCGGCAAGCGCGCCCGGCACGATCCCGCAGCCGGGGTGATAGCGGCCGCGAAAATGTGAGTCGTCGGTTTCATCGGCATGGCCGGCCATGCCGTTGGCCAGAGCCGCGTTCGCCGCATTGGTGAGGAATGAACTGCCGATGACCGTACAATCGGGACTGCCGCCCTGCTGCTTGACATAGGAAGCGGCGAGTTCTCCGGCACGCATACGCGAGCCGGACAGGATCGCAGCAAGGCTGTCCAGGATGTGGTGCTTGCCCTTCTCCGCCACATCAGGTGGCAGAGGAGCCGACAGCGCGCCGGTCACATACCGTACGAGATCCGTCATTTCGCTGGAAATCGGCTCGACTGCTTCCTGAAGTCCCATGGCACCCTCTTGGATACAACTGTATCTTATCGCATCTAGATGCCTCCACTATTTTGATGCTATGTCAACTCCCGGAGGGTCGAATGGCTAAAAGTGACGATTCGGACAGCGGGCCGCGGGACCTCGGTCAGGGGGCCTATCTGCGCATCCGGGAAGCGATCCGGGTGGGGGATTTCGTCGCCGGAACACGGGTGACCGAAGTTGAGCTGTGTGAGCGGCTGGGACTGTCGCGAACGCCGGTTCGCGAGGCGATCTACAAGCTTGAAGCTGAAGGTCTGCTCACCCATGAGCCGCGGCGCGGCCTGGTCATCACAAAGCCGGATCATCAGATGATGGTCGAGCTCTACACGATGCGCGAAGCGCTTGAGGGCACGGCCTCGCGCCTTGCTGCACAGCACGCATCAGCACCCGAGATCGAAGCGATGGAGCAGCTCATCGCGCATGAGGCTCACGTGCTCGATAACGCCGCCGCGATGTCACAGGTCAACGACCGCATTCACGGGCTGATCTGCCTTGCAGCCCATAATCGTTATCTTCTACGCGGATTGGATACGATCAGCGCGACGGTCTCTTTGCTGCCGACGCTGCTTGGTGATCCGGAACGCGCGCGGGAGGCACACGAACAACACTCGGAAATCATCCGCATGATTGCAGCCCGCGACGCCGATGGCGCAGAGCGTGCCGCGCGAGCGCATATCGCGTCGGCCGGGCGACGGCGGATCCGGCAGATGGTTTCAGAGATCGGACGACCGGCGTTGTTGTAGAATGACCGCACCGTCAGTTTACACCGTTTCTCGCTCCGCGCAGACGAAGCTCTGTCAGCAGAACCCAGATCCCGATTGTCCCGTCATGCGGCCAATATCCCTGGGCACTGACCTAGTTATGGTCTGCAAGTTGTTGTGACTGCTTACATGGAAGTCCATGCGACCGGAATTTTCCGCCCGGAGAACGGCCAAAATTGTCACGCCATTCCGGAGCCAGGAATCGCAACAATGGTTCGAATCCACGGCTCTCCGCCAGCTAACTTAATGTAAATTATTTTACGTACATACGTTTATGTCGATAGATTTTCGCCTCGCCCATTCTCCATGCCCCTCGAATCACCCGCGAATAACCCCTTCTTTCGCCTATTTTCGCGCGCTACATCTCGCCTGATGTACCATTACGGCTGCGGCCATTGCTATGTCCAGCGTGCGTTACCGACATCGGAGCGGCAGATGGTCGGGCTGTTCCAAGGCGCCGAATCTTCTTATCCTTCATTTCGCGGCGATCAGCCGTCACATGCATTCCACATTAGGCGTGCGGCTTCGCAACTCATCGACGAGCACACGCGTGTTTTCCGAGTAGTCTATCGGAACATCGACCAGTTGGACGCCACCACCGGCGAAGGCGGCTTCCAATGTAGGCACGAGCTCTTCGACGCCCCTCACTCGCGTCCCTTTTGCGCCGTAAGCCTCCGCGTATCGTACAAAATCGGGATTTCCGAAGGTCATGCCGAAATCCTCGAAGCCGTCGACCGCCTGCTTCCAGCGGATCATCCCATAGGCGCTGTCGTTGAGGATCATCACAACGAGGTTGAGCCCGAGCCGGACGGCAGTTTCCATTTCCTGCGAATTCATCATGAACCCGCCATCACCGCAGACGGCCATCACCCGCCGTGTGGGGTGCAACATCGACGCCATCATTGCGGACGGCAGCCCGGCCCCCATCGTGGCCAACGCGTTGTCCAGAAGGAGCGTGTTGGCAGCGTGAGTCCGATAGTTGCGGGCGAACCAAATTTTGTACATGCCGTTGTCGAGACAGACGATACCGTCCTTCGGCATCACCTTGCGGACATCGTGGATGATCCGCTGAGGGGTGAGAGGAAAGCGGTCTTCTTCCGCGCGGTCGTCGATGCGGGCAAGTATCTTCTCGCGCAAGTCGAGCATGCCTTGATCGGGAGACATCCGGTCATTCAAACGCTCGCCGAGAGCCTCTACCGTCGTTGCGATGTCGCCGATCACCTCGACATCAGGATGGTAGACCTGCTCGACCGTGGCGGACTGATAGCCCACATGAATAACGCGAGGGCCACCTGCGCTCTTCATCAGAAAAGGCGGCTTTTCGACCGTATCGTGGCCGATGGCAACAATGAGGTCGGCATGCTCGACGGCCTCGTGGACATAATCGCCCTCCGTGAGGGCAGCGGTCCCCATGTAGAAGCTTGAACAGTCCGTGACGGCGCCTTTGCCCATCTGGGTGTTGAAAAACGGGAGGCGGGTGCGTTTCACGAAGTTGGACAACGCATCGACCAGGCAAGGACGGTTGCCGGCCGCTCCGATCATGACCAGCGGGCGTTTTGCGGCGATGATGAGCTCGGCGGCGCCATCAAGCGCGGCGGAAGGGGCGATGGCACGGGCAGTTGAGTGGATCGCAATGACAGCGACGTCGTCGACCTTCTGGCCTGCGATGTCTTCCGGGAGTTCCAGATGCACCGGCCCAGGCCGCTCTTCTGCGGCGACACGGAACGCATCCCGGACTGTCGCCGGAATGCTGGCCGCGCTGACAATCTGACGTGTCATCTTGGTCAGCGGCTTCATCGAAGCGACAATGTCCACAATCTGAAAGCGTGCTTGGCCCGCACTCATGATCGGCTTTTGACCGGTAATGAGCACCATCGGCATGGCCCCGAGATGAGCGTAGGCCGCGGCAGTCGAGAAATTCAGAGCGCCGGGTCCGAGTGTAGCGAGGCAGACGCCGGGTCTGCCCGTGAGCCGCCCGTGTGTCGCAGCCATGAAGGCGGCTGCCTGCTCATGGCGCGTCAGGATCAGTTTGATCCGGGACGTTCGTAACGACTCCAGCAGGTCGAGATTTTCTTCGCCGGGGACACCGAATATGCGGTCCACACCCTCGTTCTCGAGCGCGGCGATGAACAGATCAGAGCCCTTCGGCATTGTTGGACCTCATATGCTGGCTTGAGCTTACGTGCGGTCTACTCGCGTCCCGCCCAGTTCCGGTCACGCAGCTGTGACCTTTGGTTGAAGGCCACGCCACAATAGCGGCAACATTGCACGCAAGGTCACTGGTAAATTACTCAATGGCTGGACGAACATGGCAAATTTGCTGCGAGAGGGCGTCACCTCTCTGGATATCACAATGCGTTTGACGCTCGGTGTTCTGGCGCTGGCGTCGGGTGTTTACACCTATCTCGGGGTTCGGGAACTTCTGGATGGCTCCGCCATCATGGTGTCATTCGCTGCGCTGATTTACTCGGTCGCTGTCTCGGTCGCGATCTACACGTTCTGGTCTTTCCTCATGCGGTTTCTGCCGCAGGTTCAGGATACGGTCAGCCGTGTGTGGCTCGCCGGCGCGATGGTGCTCGGCTCGCTGATGATCGTCGCTATGTCCTCATGGTTGAATGCCGCCGCATTGGCTGGCGGGGCGGCTCTTGAGCAGCATCTCGCTACGACGCTTCAGGATTACACGCGAAACCTCGACGAGAGCCATCAAAGAGCACTTGGCGCGCAAAGTCTGTTGCCGGACATTCAGCTCGCGTCTTCCCGCTTTGCCCGCCTCGCCGAGGCCGAACGGTCGGGGGCCCTTACAGGAACGGGCGGTTCCGGCACGGTCGTTCAACTGCTCAGCCAGATGTCCACACAACTTGACGAACTCGGACGCGAGGTTGCGGGCAGTGCCGAACCGGTAAAGACTCTGTACGCCGAGGGCAGCGCGCACATTGCGAAGATGCGCGAACTGGTCTCCGCGCAAGGCGATATAAAACAGCGCACCGACGGTTTCGGCGCCGAGGCATTGAAGCTGATCGGCGTTATAGCTTCTCTGGAACAGGCGAGTATGGCGCCCGCGGTCAGGCGCGCCGCGGATGATCTCGGCAAGACGTTCATTGCGCCTGCGGCAGATGGAAGAACCTCGGAACTCGCGGGGCGACAGACAGCTGTGGTGTCGAGCGTTGAGAAATCTGTTGCGGCACAGGCCAGCGCACTCAGCCGCGCGGCCTCGGAGATCATCGGAGCGGGGCCCGTTGAACCCGCACGTTTTCAAGCATTGTCGACGGCCGAGGCAGTGCTTCGTTATGCCGACGACTTCTTGCCGAGCTGGGCGGGTGCAATCTCCATCGATCTTCTGCCGGCGGTTCTCGTTCTCATTCTTTGTGTCGTTCACGCCGCAATTCGCCGGGAGGACGATCCGACCGCCGGGGAAAGCATGACGGCGGCTCAGCTCGTCACCGCCATGCGACTTCTTCGAGAAGTGGAAGACGAGCGACTTGTTCCGGCGAGGGCCACGGCGCCGCCAATCACGACCGACGACAATGTCGTGACAGCTCTCAATCCCTCTCGCGCAGGCAAGAAAAGTGACTAAGTCCGTCAGTACTCTCCAGCGGATGGGCTCGGCACTCGGGCAGCGTCCCGATGAGACAATCCTGCGTGCGATTTTCTACGGATTGATCGCCGCAACAATCGTCGTGGCGGGTCTGGACTTGCGCGAAAGAATGCATGCGCCGCCGCGGTCTGCGCTGACGCTGAACCCTGAGGATCAAACCAAGCCGGAACCATTCTTGCCGTCTGTAACAGGGCGGCCCGCCGATCCTGCGCAATCGCCGCGAAACACGCCTGAGGCTTTGCGCGAGGCGATGAAAATCGAGCTCGTAAGCGGAGGGCGACTCGAAGCTATCGGTACGATCACGCCCGGTACTGCCGAACGATTCCGCGCCGAGATTGAAAAGCGCGGCGATTACGTCAAGACCGTTGTCCTCAGTTCTCCCGGCGGGTCGGTGCAGGACGCTCTGGCGATGGGCAAGCTCATCCGGGAGAAAGGACTGGCAACGCGCGTCGAAGCAAATGCTCACTGTGCCTCATCCTGCCCGCTGGTCTTTTCAGGAGGCGTCAGCCGGTCGGTCGGCGAGGGTGCATCCGTTGGCGTGCATCAAATGATACCGGTGGGCCCGACAACGCTCACGCAGGGACAGTCCATCGAGCGGATCCAAGCCGTTTCGGCTGAATGCCAACGGCACATGATCGACATGGGAGTGGATGCGCGCGTCTGGACACACGCAATGGAAACTCCGCCTCAGGAGATGTTCTATTTCTCGCGAGCCGAGTTAAAGAGCCTGCAGCTGATAAACGACGTCGAATCTTCTCCGGTGGCTTCGTCCACCAGAAAGAAAGGGTAGTTACGCCTGGGTCGCTCTGATTTGAGGCGATGCCCCGGATCACGGCGCCGCTGATAACAGCGGCCCACGCCCCCTCCGAACCAATGATATGCGCGGTGTCCGCGGCGATGATCTCGTCGCCCGGCCGGAAATCGACCGCGAGGGCGATCTGGCTGCACATGCCCCGACGCACATACAAAAGCGGCAGCTCCTCCGGCCGGCATGCGTCCGCGAAACCGGGGCTGAAGGATCCAGCGCCAGCCGTTTGCCGGAATACTACTCAGCAGCGTTTGCCATCGGCCTCGACACGACGGGCGGCGGGCGGTTGAACGTCTCGCGTCCGGCTTTGAAGCCAAAAAGCGGCGTCGCTATTCCGGCAACCGCGTCGCCCGGCGATGACGCATCCACCACGACGAGATCTGCGCGCCCCCCAACTTTGATGCCGTAATCCTTCCGGTTCATCAGCCTGGCGGACTGGGTCGTGATCATGTCGAAACACAGCGCTATATCCTCGGTCTGGCCGACCTGCTGCACGTTTGCATAAAGATTGGCCATACGCACGAGGGAGCCGTCACCGAAGGGCGTGAAGGGGTTCATGACGTTATTCGTGGAGATGCTGCACGTCACGCCCTGCTTGAGCAGCCGGTGTGCCGGCGCGACACCGCGCGGCACGGAATGCGTTTGCCCCTGCCCCATCAGAAACAGATCCGTGGCCGGGAGCACCGTAACGGCAACCCCCGCATCGATCAGGCGTCCCGTAACCTGCGCCAAGATCTCCGGCGGCGCGGCCGACAGCTTGGACGCATGCCCGACCGCCACGCGTCCTCCCCATTTGTGAAGCTCCGCCTGTCGGCAGACTTCATAAATATCCATGCGCGCCGGGTTGAGATCGAAATCGAGATGAAAGTCCACGTCGACGTCGTAACGGACCGCGAGGTCGAAAATGCGCGCGATCTGCCCGTTCGAATGCGTATCGGTGTAAGGGCATCCGCCGATCACATCGGCACCGCGCTCCAGCGCCTCGACGAGAAGCTCGTCGGTTCCCGGATCGTTGAGCAACCCTTCCTGAGGGAAAACGCAGATTTCGAGATCCATTGCCCACGCATAGTCCCGCTTGAGCTGCGTGATCGCCTCGAAGGCCCTAAGGCCGATGCGCGGGTCAACCTCCACATGCGTGCGCATGAGCGTCGTGCCATGGACGAGAGCTTTTTCGAGAACCTGCTGTCCGCGATTGTAGATATCCTGATGCGTGAAGTCGCGCTTCAGGGCGGCCACTTTGGAAATTGCGTGCGACAGCGATTCCGAGTGCCCGCACCGGCCCAGAATGCACGCTTTGTCCAGATGGATGTGCGTCTCCACGAATCCACCGCAAACGAGACGCCCTTCCAGATCGATTTCACGGGCGTCCGCCACAATCGACGGTGCGATTTCGACAATCCTATCGGCACGGATGCCGATATCCATGGGGTGGGCGTGCCCGCACCCGTGTACGCATCCGCGGCGCAGAACGAAATCGAGCGATGTCCGGCTCATGCAGGCACCTTGCGGACACGGTCGTTGCCAAGATAGGCCGCTTCAAGCGCACTGTCGCCGCGAAGTGCCTGCGCGGAATCCGCCCGCACGACTTCGCCCTGCTCCAGAACATAGCCGCGATCCGCCACCGCCAGCGTCAGCGCCGCCATCTGATCGACCAGCAGGATCGTGATCCCCTCATCGCGGAGGTCCGCGAGGACCGAGAACAATTCCTCGATCATTTGCGGTGCGAGACCAAGGGACGGTTCATCGAGAAGCAGGATCTTCGGCTTTGACATCAGGCCGCGCGCAACCGCCAGCATCTGTTGTTCGCCGCCGGACAACAGCCCGGCACGCACATGCAGGCGTTCGCGCAGGCGCGGGAAACGCTGCAGAAGTGCTTCGATCTCGGCGGAGTAATCGCCCTTGCCCCGGCGGAACGCGCCGATCCGCATATTGTCCAGGACGCTCAGTTCCGGGAAGACCTGACGGCCTTCAGGCACGAGCGCCAGGCCACGGCGCGCGATCTCATGCGCGGAGAGCCGCTCGATTGCGTCATCATCAAGCGCGATGCTGCCGTTGACCGGACGAAGGAGCCCGCTGAGCGCCTTCATCGTCGTCGATTTTCCGGCGCCGTTCGCGCCGAGCAGCGCCACCATTTCACCCGCTCCGACCGAAATGTCGACATCTTTCAGAACGCCGACCGCGCCGTAGCCCGCATGGAGCTTTCCGACCGTCAGTACATCTTCTCCGGCGCCGGACCATCCCTGCGCGCGTGGCTTGGCCTTGAGTTCGCCCGAGCCGAGATACGCGGCGATGACAGCTGGGTCGTTGCGGACCTTCGACGGCTCGCCCCAGGCGATCGGCTTGCCTGCATCGAGCACGAGAATCTCGTCCGAAATCCCCATGACGAGACCCATATCGTGTTCGACGAGAACCACGGCAATGCCGAGATCGGCGATCTGCCGCAGAAGCCGCGACAGCGCGATCTTTTCTCCCTGCACAAGGCCTGCCGCCGGCTCGTCGAGCAGCAGCACTTCCGGGCGCAGCGCCAGCGAGCGTGCAATCTCAACGAGACGCCTGTCGACGTGCGGCAGATCGGACGCCGCGCACTCGCGCGAGCCTTCATAGCCGACGAGACTGAGAAGCCCCTCCGCGACAGCGACGTCTTCGGGCTGGGCGAGAGCCGCTAGCGGGTTTCCAAGACGCCCTCGCCGCAGGCCGATCAGGACGTTGTCCATTACGCTCAGCGAGGGGAACAGCTTCGTCGTCTGGTAGGTACGCGAGATGCCCGCACGCGCCGCAACCGTCGGCGACTGGCCCGCCAGCTCGATCTCGCCGAGCCGCACGGAGCCGCTGTTCGGCTTGTAGAAACAGCCGATCATGTTGAGCACGGTTGTTTTTCCCGCGCCGTTCGGCCCAATGATGCTGGTCACGCGTCCGGGCAGTGCCTGAAGGCTGACATCGCGCGCGGCCTGGATGCCGCCGAAGCGAATGCCGATGTCGCTGACCGCCAGACCTGGCCGGTTCGGAGGGCGACGCAGGAAATTGGCGATCGACGGCAACGCGCCCACATCGGCTTTGCCGCCCACCTGCTTCGGCAGGAACCGCGCGAGAGCCCCGACAATTCCCGACGGAGCAAGCCACAGAACCGCCAGAAGCATCGCGCCGAAAAACAGCAGACGATATTCGGCGAGCTCCGACAGAAGCTCCGGCAGAAGGACGGTGACGATGGCGCCGAAGACCGGCCCGAGCGTCCATCCGATGCCTCCAACGATCACGGCGAACAGGAAGATGATGGATTGCGAGAACAGGAACGAACTCGGCGCGATATACATCATGAGCGGCGCGTAAAGCGCACCTGCGAGGCCGGTCAGTGCGGCCGAGACCGCAAACGCGGCGACCTTGATGGACAGCGGATGCAACGCAACCGACCGCGCGGCGATCTCCGCATCGCGCACCGCGATCATGCCGCGCCCCCAGCCGCTGCGCGACAGCCGATGGAACAGAACGAGCGCGAGGCCTGCCAGAACGATCGCCAAAATGGCCATTTCGCGTTCGGTGAACATGAAGTCACCGAAGCTCGGCCCGGCAAATCCCATGAGGCCGTTTTGCCCGCCGGTAAGATCGCGCATTTCGACGATGCTGTGCTCGACGATCAGACCGAACGCGATCGTCACCATTGCAAGGTAGGGACCGGAGACACGCATCGCCGGAAGCGCCAGAAGGGCACCGACAGCACCTGCGATCAGGCCCGCAGCGACAAAGGCCAGCCAGAAATCGACGCCGTTGAGGTTCAGAATACCGACCGCGTAAGCACCGATCGCGTAGAAGCCGACATGGCCGAGCGAAATCTGTCCGGTCAATCCGACCAGAATGTTCAAACCCACGCCGACGATGGTGGTGAGCGCCACAAGGGCGACGACGAAGGTGAAGTAGCTGCCGCCCGTAATGGCGAACGCGATGCCTCCGGCGACAATCAATCCGATTGCCGCCAGCATTCCCAGATTGGACGAGCCGAACGAGTTGTTCATCGCTGTCTCCTCAAACCTTGTTGACGGCAGCACGGCCGAGCAGTCCGTTGGGACGCAGCGCGAGCGCGAGAATGATGATCGAGAACACGACGATCTGCGTGTAGGTCGAGCCGAGATAGGCGGTCACCAAAGCTTCGAGAAGTCCGTACAGAAGCCCCGCGATCATGACACCCGACGCCGATGTGATGCCGCCGAGAATGGCGACCGCGAAGGCTTTGAGGCCAAACAGCGTTCCCATGTCCGAGTGCACCGAGAAAAGCGGCGCAATCAACAGCCCCGCCAGACCCGCGAGCGCCGTCGAGATCGCGAACGCGGAAGCGACGACAACCTTGGCATTGATGCCCATGAGGCGCGCGGCATCGCGGTTTTGCACGACCGCGAGAAGTGCTTTTCCGAGATTTGTGCGACGGAACACGATCTGAAGCGCGACGGCGACCGCGATGCCCACGACCGGGATGACAAGCTGAAGAGGATAGACGCCTGTTCCGAGGAAATCGACGCTGTTGGTCGCCAGAGGAGACGGCAGACTGCGCGGCTCCTTGCCGAAGGTGAACATGACGAGGTTGTCCACGATGATGCCGCCGGCAACTGTCGCCATGAGCCAGGCATCCGAGTTCCGCTCGACGAAGGGACGCACGAGCAGCCGCTCGACGATCAGGCCGAAAACGGCGCAACCGGCCAGCGCGATGATCGCCGAAATCCAGAACGGCATTCCGAACGTCACCATCAGGGTGAAGCCGAGAACCGCGCCAACCATCATCGCGCTGCCCTGCGCGAAGTTGACGGTGTTCGAGACCGTATAGGTGATGTGGAATCCAAGCGCGATAAGCCCATACATCGACCCAAGGCCAATGCCCGTTACAATCGCCGAGGTGAGAAGCATCGGTCGTCCCTTATGAGATGTGTGCACGAACCTGTGCGGTAGGCGGCCGTCGCCGCCTACCGCCTCACGTCACCGTTCGAGGGGGATGATTTCGCCCTTCACGAAGTGCGTGAAGATGTAATCCTTCGCACCAAGAGCATCGTGATTTTCAGGCGAGAACGGCTTCTCGTAGGTCTTGATGAGACCGTCATAGCTGTCGATCTGGTAAAGCGCGTCGCGAATGGCGGTGCCATCGTTCGACCCGGCCTTCGCCATGGCAAGCGCCGCCAGATGCAGCGCGTCGTAGGCATTGGCGATGCCGGTTGCCGGCATGACATCGGCGAGCGAGTTGATCGGATACTTCGCCTTCAGCGCTGTCAGAAGTTTATCCGCCTTTGGCGAGAGCTCGTCGGTGAACGTGTAGGTCTGGATGAAGTGGACATCCTCGCCGCGCGGCCCGGCGAGCTCCGTAAAGCGACCGCCGGAAGGACCCCAATGGGAGACGACCGGAACATTCCAGCCCATGCGCTCGAGCGACTTCACCACCTGCGAAGAAGGCGCGACATTCGCCACCAGGAACAGCGCATCCGCACCCGATTGCTTGAGACGGGTCAGTTGCGGAACGACGTCCACATCGTTCGTCTCGAATTTTTCGACGCCGACGGCCTTGAGATCGCGCGCTTTCAGAGCGTCGTTCAGGGCATGCTCGTTGGATTCGCCCCAGGGATTGTTGATGAGGATCATGCCGGGCGCTTTTGCGCTCTTCTTGTCGAGCGCGTAGTCGACAAGCGCTTCACCGACGAACGCATCCACGGCGGAGACGCGGAAAACGTAATTATCGGCCGCGCCGTTGCGGGTGATGTTCGTTCCGGCGGCCCAGACGCCGATGAAGGGCACCTTGGCCTGATTGACGAACGGCACGATCGCCAGCGACACGGGGGTGTCGAGGCCACCGAAAAGCACAGCCACCTTTTCGCGCTGAACGAGTTCGCGCGCCGCGAGCAAGCCCTTGCCGGGATTGCTTTCGTCATCGCGGGAAACGAGCTCGAGTTTCTTTCCGTTGACGCCACCTGCGGCATTCACCTCGTCGATCGCGACGCTGAGACCGCGAATGATCGCTTCGCCGGACTTGGCGGACTGACCAGAAAGAGCGGCGACCAGACCGACCTTGATGGTCTCCTGCGCCTTCGCGAGCGGGATGCCGAGAGCCAATGCGGTTGCGGAAATGCCGACGAGAAAAAGCCTGCGTGACCAGGGTCCATAAGTGCGTGCCATGGAATTCCTCCTTGTGCGCTGTGAGGCAAGCCGTTTTGCAAACTGCATGCCACTTTTATTTTTTTTGCACACACTGATAGTCTTCTTTACGAGACGTACAGTGCCGCGTTTCCCCACTTTTTATGCATGCAATTAATGCATGCGATTTTATCGTCGTCTAGTGTAAAGTTGTTTTGAGGTCGGGGTCGACAGGAGAATGCAGATGCTTCCTCCGCTTCCGGCTAAGGCTTTGAAATTGAAGGAGGGCATGACAATGGACACACTCGATCGCCCGGCCGATGCGGCCAAGGACACGGAAACGGTCCGCATTTATCTTGAAACCCACATGATCCCAGATCCCGTTGCCGCGGCCAAATATGTCGCGCCGGGATTCGAACTGACCTTCACGGGAGGGCGCAAATTCGACAGCCCCACAGGCGCGACCGGTTTCAACGCGCGTCGGTACAAGTGGGTGAAGAAGAAGATGGACCGGTTCGAGACCGTTCCCGGCATCCGGGAGACGGTCGTCTACAGCCTTGGCACGCTCTACGGCGAATGGCCGGATGGAACGCCCTTTGAAGGCAACCGCTATGTCGACCGGTTCGTCGTCCGCAACGGATTGATCGCGTCGCAAGATGTCTGGAACGACAGCGCCGAGCGTCTTCTGACCAAGAACGGGATCGAGGCCTGAGGCGGATCGGCGGCGCCGGCCTTCAACGGCGTCGCCCCCGCGCCTGCGTACCTACGGAACGCCTTCAGGCAGGGCTGGACTTGCGGCGGCGGTGCCCGTTGACCGCTTTTCCGGCCATCTGAGAGACCTTCGCACCGCTTTCTGCCTCCTCAACCGCGGCATAGGGCGCAAGAATATCCATCAGGCTCGGAGCATGCGTGTTGACCGGCGAGATCAGGGCGCGATTGGCGACCTCTTCGAGATGGTGGTGCATGATGCGCGCAGCGGCATCCGCGTCTCCCTTCTCAAGTGCGTCCAGAATTTCGATGTGCTCATTGATTGCACAATCGGACGAATGCGGGCGTGCATAAAGCGTGAGCGTCAGGCCGCAACGCCTGCATATTTCCTGGACATAGCGCACAAGAACGGGACTGCCCGTCATCTCCGCGAGCATCGTGTGAAACTCCGTCGCGAGCCTGACGGAGATCGCTTCGCGCGTGTTTCGCGCCGCATCTTCCTTCGCGATGTGCTGACGCAGCGCCGCGATCTGCTCTTTTGTGAGATTTCCGGCAAGCCGCGACACGACGAGCCTCTCAAGGCTCATGCGTAGATCGAACAGATCCCGCGCTTCCTCCCAGCTCGGGGTCGCAACCTCGGCGCCTTTGTTCCGCTTGTGATCGACCAGCCCCTCGGAGGCAAGTTGCGCCAGCGCCTGACGCGCGATCGTGCGCCCGACGCCGAACCGCTCGCCGAGAGCATCCTCCGGCAATTTGGTTCCCGGCTTCAGAGCTTGTTCTATGATCGCCTGACGCAGCGCCTCGCAAATGCTGCTGATGCGATCGTCCTTCTTCGTCTTGCCGGAAGCCTTCGACATGTCTGACTGCGATGTGAGTGAGTGCGGCGGCCGCCGCATGCACCATCTTGTAGACAATCCTCGTTTCCGATTGCAACCACATCCGCGTGCCGGCCGCTCCCGTCAGTCGAAAAGGGCGCGAAGTGTCCTCGCAATGCCGGCAAGGCCATCCCAGTTCGAGGTGTGATCCAGAGGCAGGTCCCGGAGCGCCATCGCAAGGGGAGCGTCCTCCGCCGACAGAAGCGCACTTAGAATTTCATGTTGCGTCGCAGACATTTCTCCGTCGGCGGCACCGCGAAGATGGGCGGCGCTGATGGCCGTTGTGGCGATGTCGAGAGCCGGGGCGACCGACCGAAACAAAGCGGCCCTCTCGTTGTTTCTGCCGATTGCATGCAATGTAACCAGGGCAGCCGCGATGAAATCGTCGCCGGCGGGCGTCAGACCCGGACCAAGTCCGAGCAGGTGCGCGACGTCCGGCTGTTCGGCAGGCCGATTTTTCAGCCAGGAGGAAAACTCCTCTATGGGCGCTTGCGCGAAACGCGCCACATCCGTTTCGGGCCGAGCCGTCTTACGGGCGAAGCATCCCAGCCCCCCGACCGGAATTTCTGTGTGCCCCAGCAACCGTTCGAGCATTCTCAGACCGGCCCGCGCGCTCTCGGGTGACCAGGCAGAAGGTTGCGGGGGGACCCAAAGCTGCGCCGTGTCGATCCGGATCTGCTGTCCATGCGGAAGGTGCAGGCACCCTCCACAGACCTCGACGTCCCCGCCGGCGCCGACAGCAGCCCGCCAGTCAATGTTGGGCGGAACGTCCATGAGAACGTTCAGAGGCCCGCACCCCAGATCGGCGCCGCCGCAGCACGCCCACAATCCGTCGATGCGCACATAGAACGACCGCCTGAACACGGCAGCAACCTCTCCGGTTTTCCCGGAGAGCGCCATGCGTGCCTGCGCGCCGATTGTGCGGGCGGCCAGCACTCCGTCAGTTCGCCACGATATGCGTGCCGGTCTCTCCGCGCAGCGCAGGCACGGCATGATCGAGATGGCTGATGATGGCGCGCTTTCCTCCGCCTTCGAGGAAACGTATGGCCGCATCCACTTTCGGCCCCATGCTGCCGGGCGGAAAATGACCTTCGGCGTGATAGGCCTTGAGCTCCGCGAGCGAGACCTCGCCGAGCTCCCGCTGATCGGGCTTGCCGAAATTGACCGCAACGCGCGGGACGGCAGTCAAAATCAGCAGATCCTCGATTCCAAGCACATTGGCAATGTGCGCGGACGTCAGATCCTTGTCGATGACCGCCGGAACACCCGTACGTATTCCCTGCGCGTTGCGCACGACCGGGATGCCGCCGCCACCGCCTGCGATCACGATCGTGCCACGCTTCACCAGCGCATCGACGAGAGAAATGTCGCAGACATGCCGCGGCTTCGGTGACGGAACGACGTGGCGCCAGCCACGCCCCGAATCCTCGCGCATGAGCCAGTTCAACTCGGCGGTGATCTTTTCGGCCTCGTCCTTGGAAAAGAAGGGGCCGACGAACTTCGTCGGGTTCTCGAACGCCGGATCGTCCGGATCGACTTCCACCTGCGTGAGAAGGCTTGCGACATGGCGCGGGTTTCCCTTTTCGCGCAACGCGTTCTCGATGGCCTGCATCAGGAGGTATCCGATACCGCCCTGGCTGTGGGCGACACAGATATCCATCGACATCGGGGGGATGCGGTTCATCGTCAGCATCTGGCGCATCATGATCTTGCCGACGACCGGCCCGTTGCCATGCGTAATGACAAGATCGTTGTCGCCCTCTGCGAGAGGCAGAAGAGACAGGGCCGTCTTGTTGGCCACATCTTTCTGCTCTTCGGACGTGCCTGCAATATCCTCGGGATGAACCGCATTTCCGCCGATCGCGATGACAAGACGACGCGGCACCTGTCCTACCGTACCCATGACCTGCTCCTCATGTGCGATTGACGATGGCCAATGCGAGTTCGCACGCATCGGCATTGGAGGGGGCAACGTGAATACCCGCAGCCCGGAGACGGCGTGCCTGCTCGGAGCGAACCTGCGGGTCCTGTTCGGTGCCGCACACGGAGGCCACGATGTGCGGCGCATCCGGTCCGCGGTCCGCGACGGTCTCGACAAGATGCCCGGCAGGATCGGCATGAGCGCCGTAGCCGATGACGAGGTCGACAAGCACCACAGCGATCGGTGGGTCCTTGAGTGCGGCACGAATGGCATCGTCGCGCACGGACGGATCGATCATCGGATGCGGCTTTCCCTTCGTGTATTCATCCGCACCGAGATCGATGATCCGCTCACGCCCCTTGGCGTCGGCGTGCTCGAAATCCGGGACACCGGGGATCGCTGCGTTCGATGCGACTTGCCGGCCGCCCGCCTTCAGAATGACCTGCGCTTCGGCGCACAAGGTGCCGCCGCAATACAGACCTTCGATCCGGCTTGCTCCTTTACGAGGCGCAAGCTGTTTTGCCTCGACTTTCACATCGAAACCGTCGTTGACGATGGCACGCCCGAGGGCTGCTTCGGAGGCAGCCTTCAGAGTTGGCGCGAATGTGGCATTGGACGGCAAATCCGCGGAATCGGCGCCGATGAAGCACACCGTGTACGGCTTCGGGCTCTTCGAAATCCGGTCGATGACGACCTTGGCGACATCGGGATGCGGCGGCTTCGAAATCAGCACCACACGCTCCGTTGCGCTGTCCTGATCAAGCGCATCGATTGCCATCAGCGTAGTGATCCCGCCGATGTCCTTTTTCAGATCGCGCCCGCCGACGCCGATGGCATGGGAGATGCCCTCGCCCGCTTCCGAGATCAGGCAGGAGACTTCCTGCGTGCCGGTTCCGGACGCACCGATGATGCCGACGCCGCCACGCTTCAGCCTGTTGGCAAACGCAAGCGGCGCACCGCCGATGACCGCCGTGCCGCAATCGGGACCCATCATAAGAAGACCGCTTTCGCGCGCCTGCTCCTTCAGCGACCTTTCATCTTCGATCGAGACATTGTCGCTGAACATCATGACGTGAAGGCCGCGGCTCAGCGCCTTGCGGGCTTCCGCCGCCGCGAAATCTCCCGGCACCGAGATGAGGGCGAGATTGAGCCCATCCACGCCTGCGACCGCCGCGGCAATGCTGCGCGGGCGCCAGGCGCTTGCGCCGTCGGCCTGCGTCTTCGGCTTGTCGAGTTCCTTCTCCGCCTCGGTCAGCGCGGCGCGGGCCGCCGCCTCGCTGTCCGCACGCATGGCAATCACAAGATCATTGCCCTGCGCGTCGGTTTTTCCGTCCTTCAAAATGCCGGCGTTTCGCATGATCGCGACATTCGACGGCGTGCCCATCATCAGCGCGGCCTCGGCGATACCAGGCGAGGCGGCGATCTGTCGGGACAGGCGCATCAGCGCAACCGAATCGAGATAAAATCCCTTGCGGATTTCATTCAGAATGAACGTGCTCATGACACCCCCAAATCCTTCGCAATGGCCCGGACGGCCTGCGTGAAGCAGCCCATGGGTGCCTTGACGACACCTGCGCCAACCTGCCCGACGCCCGGCTCTCGATGGGCAATGCCCGTGTTGATGGTTGGTTGGAGGCCTGTTTCGACGACGAGACGCACGTCAATACCGGTCGGAACGCCCGCGAAATCCATGGCCGCGATCGTCCATTCTGAATTCTGGCTGACGGTGATTTCGCCCATGGCTTTGGTGAAGTTCGCAGCGGACGAGGGAGAGCCCGCCCCCACAAAGCCGGCGACAGCCGGCGAGGCCGCCATTGCAAAGCCACCAAGCCCCACGGTTTCCACAATCGCGCTGTCGCCCATATCGGGATTGGCGTCTTTCTCGGAATAGCCAGGGAAGTACAGACCTTCCGGCATTTCGACCGGAGCCGTGAACCAACGATCTCCGGTTCCGCTGACGCGAACGCCGAATTCGGTTCCGTTGCGGCACATGGCCGTCACGACAGTCGAGCCTCGAATGCCCTTGGCAGGGTCGGTCATGGTCTTGGCCATGGCCATGGCAATGTTCAAGAAGAACTGGTCGTTCTTTGCGATGAAGCCCAGGCATTCCGCGAGGACTTCCTTGTCGGTCGAGACACGCGCCAGCGCCGGTGCGACTTCGCGCAGGAACACGCTCGAACAGGCCACATTGCGCTGATGAAGCTCATCGCCCATCGAAAGTCCGCGTGCGACGATGGATTTCAGCTCCACGCTGCCGAGAAGCCGCAGCGTCTTCGACATTTCCGGCCCGAACACGTCGCGCAGCCAGCGCAGACGCGCCAGCACGGTCTCGTCATTGCCGCCAAAGCGCATGACCTTTCCAAGACCCTCGTTGATGGCGCAGTAGGCACGGTTTCCGAACCGGGCGTTCTCGACGACGAACACCGGCATCGAGACCGTGGTCATGCCGGTCATCGGGCCGACCGCATCGAAATGATGATTGGGATGGAACTTGATGCCCCCGTCTGCCGCGAGCTTTTCGGCCGAGGCAAGATCCGGTGCCCAGCCCTCGAACACGATTGCACCGGCGACGGCGCCGCGCATGGGCCCGCACATACGATCCCAGGTGATGGGCGGCCCGGAATGAAGGATCATCCGCTCCTTGAGCCCTTTGATCGCCTCGCGCGCCGGGATCACGTCGAGCAGCTTCGGCTCGGCCTCCAGTATGCGCTTCAGGGCTTCCTTGTTCGCGTCTTCGATCAGCTTCATCGCGATGTCCTCACACGCCAAGCTTTGCCAGGAGCGCCGCCATCTCCGGGTCGCCGCCGGCCGGCGGAACCCAGTCGAGATGCACCACGCCGATGCCGCAATCCTCGAGATCCTTGACGAACCCTTCGAGCCCGACATTGACCACCTTCACGTCAGCCTTGAGCAGCTGTGCTGCGGGAGATTCCTCAAGCTCGGCCATCCTCGAACTCCATCCAATCATCGTCGACGAAAATTTAGTAAGAAGTTTCTTACTTTGTCAATCGCCTCGACCTTCTTTCGAGCGGCCCGGTCGCCGCTCTCACACCCTGGTCAAGCGATTGCGCAGAAACAAAAAAGCGCCGGACCATGAGATCCGGCGCAGGCACGAGAGACACGAAAAAAGAACTTCTACCGTGCGGCGACAGCGCCGTCGCTGCGCGGATCGCACGCGCCTTCCAGAAGGCCGCTCGGGTGACGCACGATGGCACCCGCATGCCCCATCATTTCCTCGAAGGCGCCGACAACTTGAATGTCATGACCGCGGGCGCGCAGATTCTCGATGACCTCGGCATCGAATCTGTTCTCGATCTTCAGATTGGTGCTCTCCTCGCCCCAGGTTCGGCCGAGAAGCCAGCGTGGTCCCGTCACGGCGCTCTGCAGATCCTGACCGTGCAGAACGTGACGGGAAAAAATTGCGGCCTGCGTCTGCGGCTGCCCTTCGCCGCCCATGGTTCCATAGGCCATGAAGCGCCCGTCGCGCAGCTCGGCCATGGCAGGCTGGATCGTGTGGAACGGCAAACGCCCCGGCTCGAGCGCGTTGGGTCCATCGGCGTCGAGATCAAAGCTCATGCCGCGATTTTGCCAGGTGATGCCCGTGCCGGGCAGCACGACGCCCGAGCCGAACTCCCAGTAAATACTCTGAATGAAACTGACGCTCAGCCCGTTCCGGTCCGTTGCCGCCAGCCACACCGTGTCGCCCGGCTTTGAAGCATCGGGCCATGGCGTCGCGCGATCGGCCGAGAGGCCCGCGCCGAGCGTCTCGATGGCGCCCGCGTCGAGAAACGGCTCGGGAGACACTTTCATGTAGTCCGGATCTGTCACATGCGAATTGCGAATCCGGAACGCAGCCTTGGTCGCCTCGACAAGGCGATGAATGTGATCGGGAGCATCGGCCTCTCCCGCCGGATTTCGCCCATACAATGCGAGGATCAGAAGCGAAGCCAAGCCTTGGGTCGGCGGCGGCAGATTGAACACGGTGTGCCCGGCAACGTCGACGCTAAGAGGCTCGACCTCGACGGCTTCATGCCGCTGAAGGTCTTCAAGGCGGATGGGGCTCCCGACCTTTTCAAGATCCGCCGCAAGCGAATGCGCGATTTCTCCCTGGTAGAAGTCCGCCAGACCCGCCCGCGTCAGGCGTGTCAGAGTTTCCGCAAGCTGCGGCTGGCGAAAGCGGCTGCCCACGGCGAGCGGCTCTCCGTTGACCAGATAGGTCTCTGCGAAGCCGGGAATATCGCGCAATTCGCCCAGCTTTTTCTTCGCATTGGCATGCAGCGTGTGCGGGACGGCGATGCCTTCCCAGGCATAGCGGATTGCATCCTGCAGCAGGCGCGACATCTGCAACCGGCCGCCGTATTGCGCCCGGCTGAGATAATGCGCCTTGTCCCACCCCGCGACTGTGCCCGCCACGGTGATCGCCGAAAGCGGCCCGCGGGAGGGAATGCTTGTCAGCCCCGTGCGTTCATACCAGTCGCGGCTCACACCCGCAGCCGCCCGGCCGCAGGCCCGTATCCCGATCGGTCGGCTGCCCGCCTTGCCGATGAGCCAGAAACCATCTCCGCCGAGCCCGTTCATGTGGGGATAGACGACCGCGATCGTAGAGGCCGCCGCGATCATGGCCTCGATCGCGTTGCCGCCGTCCCTGAGAACCGAGAGCCCGGCCTCCGCCGCCAGATGGTGGGGTGCCACCACCATCCCGTTATAGCTCCGCGTCGTCTGCAACATCAGTGTTTCCCCAGAGGCGTGTTTATGTAATATTTTTTTTACTTATGGGGATTTGTCAAGGATTGCTTTCCGGCGTCGATGTCCTGGCGTAGACCCATGCGTCCCATCACATGCGAGGAACCGATGCAGCGGCCCAGAATGTCCGGCACCGATGCGCCCGAAACCGAGGCTCCGAAACCGAAGCGCACGCGCGATCCGGTGCGCTCGAAGCAGACGATCTTGCGGACGGCCGTCGCCGAATTCTGTCAGCACGGCTTCAGTGGTGCGCGGATCGAACGGATCGCCACCAAAAGCAAATCCAATATGCGAATGATCTACCACTATTTCGGCGACAAGGAGGGCCTGTACCTCGCCGTTCTGGAAAGCGCCTATACGCGCATTCGCCAGGAAGAGAGCAAGCTTGACCTTTCGGAAATGAACCCGCTCGAAGGAATGCGTACGCTCATCCGCTTCACGTTCGACTTTTTCGCCGCCAACACAGATGTCCTCTCGCTGATCAGCAACGAGAATACCCTGCGGGCGAAATATCTGAAGCGGCTCTCGAACGTCCGGGAGATGACGCGCCCGCTCGTCACCTCCATCGAGCAATTGTCGACCGCCGGATACAATGAGGGCACGTTCAAGACGAAAGTGGACCCGATCCAGTTTTACGTCTCGCTTGTCGCGCTGAGCCAGATCCACATCGTCAATCGCTACACTTTGTCCGTCCTTTTCGAGCAGGACATGGCTGCGCCGGCTTGGCTTTCAGCCCGGCGCAGCCATGTCGAAGATGTGTTGATGAGCTATCTGCAGCTGCCCTGACACGGACGGGCGACACCAATATCTGCGCCGTCTCGCTTTGGTCAGCCGGACGTTCAGCCCCCGGCCAAAGCCGCGCTCTCGCGGCGCGAGATCCGGTAGACCGCCGCGGGCGGGATGTTGGCGAGGGCGCGGCCGACACGTTCGGCCTTCAGACCGCACCGCTTCAGGATGACATCATGCACCGGGCAGCGCGGGCCATAGGTGAATTGGTAGAATGATCCATCTTCGCGGAGATGCTGGAACGCGCCTCTCAATATGCGCACGACCTTTGCGGGCCGCATCGACAGAAGCGGAAGCCCGCTGACGACGGCGCCAGCCTTCCGACCCTGGAGAAGATCGAGATGCGGCAAGGTTGATGCGTCCATCCAGAACACGCGGGCCGACGGGAATTTCCATTGAAGTTTGCTTGCGAATTCCGAGCCGAACTCGATAAGGACCAGTTGATCTTCCGGCACGCCGCGCCGGACGAGCTCACCGGTGAACACGCCCGTACCGGCGCCCAGTTCGATGACCGGCCCGGATTCCGGATCGACGCGGCTCGTAATCAGTTGCGCGAGATCTTTCCCGGACGGGGCGATGGCGGCAACGCGGCGGGGATCGCGGATCAGATCGCGCAAGAAGGCGAGATTGTCCGTCCAGGACAAAGCGATGGACCGCATCAGCCGACCCTCCGAAGCGCAACCGGCAAGTCGTTGACCGGGGCAAAAGACATTCCGATCAGATGTTCCGACCGTATCCAGAGTTCCGTTGCCGCGTCACGATCGAACGCCCGTTCCGGAATTTTTGCGGATTTGGGATGGCCGCGCGTTTCAAGGAGTTTGTCAGGCCCGTAATAGCCACCCCCCTTTGCCTCCGGAGATGTTGCTGCGAACAAGGTCGGCAGCGCGCCTTGCGCGGCCGGCTGGAACAGGAACGGCAGCAAAGAACGCGCCAATCCCGGCCCGCTCCACCGGCCCGGGCCTTTGTGCAGCAGGTCCGTTCGGGATATGCCCGGATGCGCCGCAACGCTCGTGATATTCCAGCCCGCAGCATCGCTGCGCCGCTGGAGCTCAAGCGCAAAGGCCAGCTGCGCGAGCTTTGACTGTCCATAGGAAACGGAGGGCCTGTAGGCCAGTTCGGCCTGCAGGTCGCTGAAGTCGATGTCCGCACCGCGCGCGGCGACGCTGGACACGGTGACAATCCGGGCATCGCGGCCCTTCCGGAGCAGCGGCAGCATCTGGGCCGTCAGCGCGAAGTGCCCGAGATAATTTGTGCCGAACTGAAGTTCGAATCCGTCGGAAGTTGTCAGCCGACGGGGCGGCGTCATTACGGCCGCATTGTTGATCAGAAGGTCGATGCGATCGTGCTCCGAACGCATGCGCTCCGCAAAGGCCGCAATCGAGGCGAGGCGCGCCAGATCGAGGCGCGAGAAGCGAACAGATGCGTGCGCCATCTCGCGCTTGATCTCGGCAATTGCGCTTTGCCCGCTCTGCTCGTTCCGGCCGGCAAGGATAACATCGGCACCGGCCCGGGCGAGCGCCTGCGCGGTCTGAAATCCGAGGCCTCCGGTTCCTGTGACTATTGCGAGTCGTCCGTCCAATCGCGGAATGTCATCGCTGGTCCAAAGTGTCATAGTCGGGATCTCCGCGTTGCAATATTGCACTGGATGCAAATATTATTGCACTAGATGCAAAAATCAAGAGGGATGAATGTGATTTCAGGCAGCGGAGGGGGCATGGGCGTTCGGGAACGAAAAAGGCAGGAAACCCGCGCACGAATTGCCGAGGCGGCGTTGAGGCTGTTTCTGGCGAACGGCTATGAGGAAACCACCGTGGAGGCGATCGCCGCAGATGCGGGAATATCGCGACGCAGTTTCTTCTCCTACTTCCAGTCGAAGGAAGAGGTCGTGCTCGTCTGGCAGAGCGGCTCGTGGGAGGGCTTGCGCCGCGAAATCCTGAAGTCTTCGCCGGACCAGCACCCGCTCGACGCGATACGCGACGCGTTGATCAAGGACGTCTCGAAATACAACGCCGACGAGATGATCGCGCTGGATCGTCTGATGCGTTCCAGCCCCACGCTGCTTGCCCGCAAACAGGCGGGCTATGCCCGGCAGGAAGTGAGCCTCTTCGAAGCCCTTTGCGAAGTCTGGCGGCAGCCCGAGCGGCGACCGGGTTTGCGGCTTGTGGCGATGGCGGCGACGGGCGCCATTCGGCTCGCCATCGAAACCTGGAGTGCGGAGGGCGGGAAGCGCGCGCCCGAAGAGATCGTGAGAGAAACCTTCGGCCGTCTGCGCGCCGAAATGTAACGGACGGACCGGGAGATCGCGGACCGGTCCGTCCTTCTCCAGAGCGGGCGCCCGTCTCATTTCCTGCGGAAGATCATGCCGCCGTGATGCAGGGTGTTGTCATCGACGAACTCGCCATCGGCCGTGAAGCCCGTATCGTCCCAATAGTCGATGTGGTTGCCGTTGATCTCGTAACGGCCCTGATATGCGCTTTGCCGGGAGCCGCGCGCCTCGTCGTACCGACCATTCGGCAGAAGTTCGTGTCGAATCCGGCCGTCATCGGTCGTCCACATCCCGACATAGCGATGCTGTGACATCGTCTGGTTCTCCGGTGCTGCCGTTTCGCTTGCCGATGTCGCGACCGGCATTGCAAGTGCTGCCACAATGGCAAATCCATGAAATCGAGAGTTCATTGCCCTCTCCTTTGCTGTTTTGTATTTACCGTCTGTCAGTTCGCCGGCGGCTCAGGAACGCGCCGCAGAACGTCATCGAAAGGAGCAAGGTCGAGAAAAGCGGTGACCTCCACGGCCTGGCCGTTTTGCATTCTAAAAATCCAGACATAGTCGTTCGCATAGTCCTGACCGTCGCGCGCGCGGGCCACGCCCGCCCAACGAACGATCACGTGGTCGCCATCCGCCCACACATTCTTGCTGACCGGCCTGACCGGCTGTGCCAGACGGTCGGCAAATGGCTTCACCATCGCCAGCAAACTGTCGCGGCCACGATAGACGCCGGCACTGGGGCCCGATCCCTCGATGGTCCAGACAACATCGGGAGCCAAGACATCGTTGAAGAATGTGTTTCCGCCGGCGGCCCATCGGTCGAACGCCTCGGAGATGAATTGCCCGTTGCGCGCCTCGGCTTCGGCGTTTTGCGACGCGAGTGCCGAAGACGACGCCGCTCCGGCGAGAATCAAACCGGCAAGAAAATTGCCGACCAGAAGACCTGTTTTGAGCTTGCGCATGTCGATTTCCTTTCTTCACCTGATTGTATTTACGGTATAAGGCTTCCCAGCTCTTCCTTGGTTATGCGCCGGGACGAATTGTGTTCGCGGACGATGCGCCACCCGGTGGATGTGCACTGCCAGACAAGGGAGGATCGCGTTCGGATGCCGACCGTCTGGCCGTCAGCCCCCTCCAATCGAGCCGCAAATTCGAGTGTCGTCGACGCGTAGTCGCGGCCGTAGACCGCGTCCGGACCATCGATCACACGGTGCTTTGCGGATGTGAGCGCCGTGAACGGCGCGGTCCAGATGGACGCGTAAGCCTCGGCACTCCGGGCGACGCGGAATTGGGGGTCGAAGTCGTCGTACAGAACGACGTCCGGTGACACCCAGTGATAGAATCGCCCAAGCTTCTCACGAAAATCGAACTGCCCGTCGCCGGGCTCTTTCTCCCAGCCGGTGAGAATCCAGCTTTCCTGGAGACCGGCCGCACTTTCGGCGCCACGTTCAGGACAGGTCGGGGCCTGTGCTTCAACGTGCGTAGCGACGGCCGCGACCAGGGCGGCAAGGCTGAGAGTTTGCAGTCGATGGAATGCCGGCTTGATCATCGTGTTCGCTCCCAAGGCTTACCCAAGCGAATATGGACGACCTGTCGTGCCTGACAATTTGCTCAATCATGACTGCGCCGGTAAGCTGCTCTAACCAATGACCGACTTGAACCTCATCCTTGTGTTCCTTGCGGTAGCGGAGGCGCGCAGCTTCAGACGTGCCGCCGAGCGCCTCGGCGTCACGCGGTCGGCGGTAAGCCAGGCGATCCGGCGCCTGGAAGATCAGATCGGTGTCGCCCTCGTCCAACGGACGACCCGCAGCGTCAGCCTGACCGAAGCCGGATCTCGCTTTCAGGAGCGGGTTGCCCCGGCGGTGGCAGAGGTCGAGCTGGCGCTGGCTTCGGCGCGAGACCGCCATGCCGAACCGGCGGGTCTGTTGAGAGTTGCGGTCTCCTCCATCGCCGAGCGATTCATCGCGGGGCCGCTGCTTGCCAGCTTTGCAGCGGCCTACCCCACCGTCGATGTCGACGTCACTGTGACGGACGAGGAATTCGATATCGTCGCGGAAGGCTACGACGCGGGTGTCAGGCTCGGCGAAGTGATCGAGAAGGACATGATCGCCGTGCCCGTTTCCGCTGAGCAACGTCAGATCGTGGTGGCGGCTCCATCCTATCTGGCGAAGTTTGGTGCGCCCTCGCACCCTTTGGACCTTCCGAAACACCGCTGCATCGGATGGCGCCCGGCGCCAAGGGCAGCGCCCTACAGATGGGAATTCGAAGAAGACGGCCGGGAATTCGACGTGGCCGTCAATCCGAACATCACGACAAACGATATGTGGGTGATGGTGCGAACCGCATGCGCCGGGGGGGGCCTTACGTTCGGGATGGAAGAAACCTTCAGGCCGTACATCGAGAGAGGCGAACTCGTGCCTCTGCTGCAGGATTACCTTCCCCCCTTCCAGGGGTTCTTTCTGTACTTCGCCGACCGGCGGAACCTGCCGCCAAAGTTACGCGCCCTGATCGACCATATGAGATACCGGCCGGCCTCCTGAGACCCACCGCTCCTCGACCTGCCCGGAATACGATTCCATGGATAGAAGTGCCCAACTCGGTTACGATCCGGATTCTCCGGCGTCCCACCAGCGTGACTTATCCGTCACGAACACCGAACTATGACAATCGAGACACTTGTGTTGAGGCCGAAAACAGCCCGCCGCCGTCCCGGCAAATCCGACGCCGATGTGTGATCCATGAAATCAATCCGCTCACGTCTCCACGCGCTTTATCATGGCAGCTCGGTCACAGCGATCCGCTTTCAGCGCTGCATCATTGCCATCGACATCGCCGTCATTGCTTTTTTTCTGGCCGCGCCGTTCATCGTCGAGCGGCCGGTGTTTCTGTGGCTGGATTATTCCATCGCCGTTGTCGTGATCGTCGAACTCACCGCGCGCGCGCTCGCGTCGAAGGATATCCGTCGCTGGTTCAGACGTGTCGACTTCTGGGTCGACCTTCTCATTGTTGCAACCCTGCTGGCGCCGCTGTGGCTCATCAACCTGAGCTTTCTGCGCATTCTCAGGCTCTGGACGACGTCAAGGAGCGAGCTGTTCTGGAGGCCTTTGCGCAAGAGCGGACTGGGGCCACGCGAGGATGCCATCAAGGCGGTGATCAGCCTCATAACCTTTCTTTTTGTAACGACCGGTTTTGTCTATACATTTTTCGCAGGAGCAACCGAGGGCCTGACAACCTATGTCGACGCTCTTTACTTCACTGTGGCAACGGTCACAACGACGGGGTTCGGCGACATTACACTCCCGGGACCGGCCGGGAAGTTGACGTCCGTCATTGCGATGATTGTCGGCATCTCTCTGTTTGTCAGCATGGCTCAGGCGATCTTTCGACCGAGGAAAGTGAGCTTCAGCTGCCCGCAATGCGCCCTGATGCGCCACGACGTCGATGCTGTTCACTGCAAGGCATGCGGGCATGCTTTGAAAATCCCCGACCACGACCTTTGACCGCCTCTCCCGATTCCTGCTCCAGCGGATTCCCGCGCCGAAAACGAGGGCAGCAAAGGTTGCTGTCCGGGTCCATGACGCCTGCCGCAAACCCATAGGAACGACTATGGCCCGGCAGAGTTGAACTGTCGCTCGGCCCGAGCAGAGCCCCTGCGCTCGGGCGAGCACAAGGAGAACTCCCATGAGCGTCAAATCCATGGACGACCTGTTCCTTCACCTTCTGAAGGATATGTACAATGCGGAGAAGCAGCTCACGAAAGCTCTTCCAAAGATGGCGAAAAGTGCGGCCTCGCCTGAACTCAAGACAGCCTTCGAAACCCATCTGAAAGAAACCGAAGGCCAGATCGAGCGTCTCGAATCCATCTTCGACATGATCTCGAAGCCTGCGCGCGGCAAGACGTGCGCCGCGATGGAAGGGCTTGTCGAAGAGGGCAAGGAAGCGATGGACGAGATCGAGGATCCCGAAGTCCTCGACGCCGCATTGCTCGCTGGTGCCCAGGCGGTCGAGCATTACGAGATTTCCCGTTACGGCACGATGGCCGCGATGGCCACCCAGCTCGGATTGACCGATGCCACCAAACTCCTTCAGGCGACACTCGCCGAGGAAAAGAAGACCGACGAGTTGCTGAACAAACTGGCCTTGTCCAGCGTCAACAAGAAAGCGGCTTGACGCGCTGCGGGCGGGGGTTGCCCCGCCCGCATGCTCTCCGTGCTTTTGCAGTCAGAACAGTCGACGAACTCCGCCATTCGTGACGGAACGATGAGCCGGGGAGAAGGTTGTGATGGCACATCGCACTTTATCTGGAGTCGTCCAATGAAAGAGGCTCTCTACGACGTCTACATCAGCATCAACGACCAGACGTTGCGGTTGCTCGTAACGTCAGGAAACGAACTCCCGGCAACGTTCGGCCAGCCGTGGTCGCTTGTCGAAACCCTGGAAGAGAAAAGGGTTTCCGTCATTGATCGGGAGAACATCCGGAAAGCGGGCTACACCCTTTATCGCACCGAATGGGCAAACCACGCTGCGTAGACACAGCCCTCAGGCGCTCATGAGAGCGCCCTTTTGAGCAGAACCAGCGAGCGGCCTTCGGCCACGAACCGGCCGTTGTCCGGCGACGGGTTGCGCCGCCCCGACGTGTCGATCACGACTTCCCATTGCTCCTGTCCCTCGACGGGCAGTTGATAGTCGACCGGCGACGGATGCGGGTTGAAAAGGAACAGAACATCCGACCAGATGTCCGGCGAGCCCTCCAGGTCGGCACGCCGCAGGCGAACCGCAATGGACGTTGCGCCGGGGTCCGCCCAATGTTCTTCGAGTTGCGGCCCGCCCGATGGGTTGAGCCAGTCGATCGTCATTCCATCCCTGAAGCTCTCGCGGCGCAACAGCGGCTGGGACTGCCGAAGCCCGATCAGATGGCGCACGAAGTCCGATAGATCGTTCTGCCTGTCATCCGATTGCCAGTCCACCCAGCTGATTTCGTTGTCCTGACAATAGCCGTTGTTGTTTCCGTGCTGCGTGCGGCCACGTTCGTCACCGGCAAGAATCATCGGCGTGCCGTGCGAAAGCAGCAATGTCGCGAGGAAGTTTCGTTTCTGCTTCTCGCGCTCGCCGATGATGCCCTCATCGTCGGTCGGGCCCTCGGCGCCGAAATTGAAACTTCTGTTGTCGCTGTGGCCGTCGCGGCCATCCTCGCCGTTCGCCTCGTTGTGCTTCTCGTTGTAGGATACCAGATCATGGAGGGTGAAGCCGTCATGGGCCGTGACGAAATTCACGCCCGCCCACGGGCGTCGGCCCCGCACATCGTAAATATCGCCCGACCCGGTGAACCGCGCGGCAAAATCTCCCGACGTGCCGTCTTCGTCCCTCCAGTAATCGCGCACCGTATCGCGGTATTTGTCGTTCCACTCGCTCCAGCCGGGAGGGAAACCGCCGACCTGATAACCGCCGGGACCGATGTCCCACGGCTCGCCGACAAGTTTCACACGGCTGAGAACGGGATCCTGACCGATCGCATCGAAAAAGCCGCCGCGCTGGTCGAACCCACTCGGTTCGCGCCCGAGGATCGTGCCGAGATCGAACCGGAAACCATCGATGTGGTAGTGCTCGACCCAATAGCGCAGCGAATCCAGAACCATCTGCAGAACGCGCGGATGAGATGTATTGACGGTGTTTCCCGTTCCGGTGTCGTTGATGTAATAGCGCGGATCGTCCGGCATCGTCCTGTAGTAGGAAAAATTGTCGATGCCTTTGAAAGACAGGGTCGGTCCGAGTTCGTTGCCCTCCGCCGTGTGATTGTAGACGACGTCGAGGATGACCTCGATACCCGCGTCATGATAGGCGCGAACCATGTCGCGCAGCCCATTTAATCCCTGGGGTCCGAGATAGCGCTGTCCCGGCGCGAAGAATGCAATCGTGTTGTAGCCCCAGAAATTTCTGAGGCCTTTCGAGAGCAGATGCTCGTCGTTCGGAAACGCGTGGATCGGCAGCAATTCGACGGAGGTGACGCCGAGATTCTTGATGTAGTCGACCACGGATGCGTGGGCGAAACCGTCGAAGGTTCCGCGCAACTGTTCCGGCACATCGGGGTGAAGCTTGGTGAAACCGCGCACATGCGTTTCGTAGAAGATCGTCTGCGATCTGGCGATGCCAGGCGAACGGCCGCCTTTCAAGTCGTAACTACCGGGATCGATCACACGGCATTTCGGCATTCCGGTCGCGCTGTCCTGCTCATCGAACGACAGATCCTTGTTTTCGGCGTCCAGCACATAGCCGAAATGCGCCGACGACCATTCCAGATCGCCGACAAGCTCGCGGGCATATGGGTCGATCAGAAGTTTGTTCGGGTTGAACCTGTGGCCCTTTTCCGGCTCGTAAGGGCCGTGAACCCGATAGCCGTAGAGTGTGCCCGGGCCGACATCCGGCAGATATCCGTGCCAGACCTCGTTTGTGTATTCGGGGAGCGTGATGCGCTCGATCTCGTTCACACCATCGGTATCGAAGAGACAGAGCTCCACTCGTTCCGCGTGCGCTGAGAAAATCGCAAAGTTCGTTCCGCGCCCATCCCAGTTCGCGCCCAACGGGAAAGGGTCGCCGGGGTGGATTTCGCGCCCGGTGGAAGTCGCTGTCGGCATATGGATAACTGGCTCGCTGTGGGGTGCCGGGAGATCGGCGCTGCGACAACGCCGATCTCCCGATAAGGTTTCCCACACGTCTTCCTGGACCGCCTGAGAGGGCTACTTCACCCTAGGCCCCCAGCGGTTAACGCCGCGAGCGGGCCGGCTGCTGAGAGCTCCGCGCCGATGCGACGCCCAGAAGAAGTGCCCCGATAGCAACACCGACACCTGCAACGGTGAGCATCGAAATCGTCGACGTGCGCCCGAAACGGTTTTCGATGGCCCGATAGATCTGCTGTCCATCGCGCCGCACCGTGGTCACGGCGGAGCCGAAACCATCTCCAACAGCCTCAAGCCGAGGGAGATTGCTTGCGGCCCGCTTGGCCTTGCGGGCCGGCGATGCGGTCGAACGTCGTGTAGCCTGCTTCGCCATTGGTTTTCTCCGATTTTGATAATTGGTGGAAGAAGAACGCGCCCGATGCGCCAAGGTTTCCTCGGCTCGGAACCTCCCGATATCACTCCCGGTCACGGAACCGGGCTTTCGGTCGGCATCTGCATCAGGCGGCAAAAGCCCGCCACCGCATCTGGGTGACGGGCTATAAGCGAATTGATCTCGGATCCTGTTGTTACAGGATGAGATAGAGCAGGATAATCAGCGGTATCGGAATGCCAATAAGCCACATCAAAATTGCCGGCATGATATTTCCTCCTTTGGGGAGGTAACCTCACGAAGGTTGTTTTGTTCCTTCCGTCAATGCGCGGTTTTCGAGATGAGCGGCCACGTGCCGGCTGTGCGCGTGCTGTCCCGAACCATATCCGCACCATCGCGTTGATAGCCGCGCCGAAGGGAGACAAGGGATGAGTACATGTTTGATCCTTGCCCGATCCGCTCTCCCGTCACTGCATTTGCCGTTCGCCGTACATCCGGCCTCTCCGGGCAACCGGCTTGCTCAAGGACCTCTGTCGTCCCATAACGGACAGAAGCCATGATCCCTCCGTCACACACCTTGCGCGACTTCGGCAGCGTCCCGACAGACAAAGGCGTTCGGTTTTCCATCTGGGCGCCGACGGCGGAGCAGGTTTGCGTCGTTGTCGCGGGGCAGGAACATGCCCTGACCGCAAACGCCGATGGCTTTCACAGCGCGGTGGTGCCAGACGCACGGCCGGGCGACCTTTACGTCTACCGGATCGACGGTCTGGACATGCCAGACCCCGCGTCGCGCTTTCAGCCCTCCGGCGTTCCCGGACCGAGCTGCGTCGTCGATCCGCATTCCTATCGCTGGAAGAACGAGCACCCCACACTTCCGTGGGAGCGCGCGATCATCTGGGAAGCACATGTCGGTACGGCGACATCGGAAGGAACGTTCGCCGCGCTCTCGTCGCGTCTTTCCGAGCTCGCATCTTTTGGAATAACCGCGATCCAGCTGATGCCGGTTGCCGAGACCCCCGGTGCCCGCACATGGGGCTATGACGGTGTTCTCCCGTTCGCGCCCAATTCCGCCTACGGCGCGCCGGACGACTTGAAGGCTCTTGTCGATCACGCCCATGAGCTGGGGCTGATCGTTCTTCTCGATGTCGTGTTCAACCATTTCGGGCCATCGGAAAACTATCTTGGCACCTACGCCAAGCCCTTCTTCACGGATCGTCACCAGACGCCCTGGGGGGCGGCAATCGACTGGCGGACCGATCCAGCCCGCCGGTTCTTCATCGAGAACGCAGTCTACTGGCTGACCGAATACCGGTTCGACGGATTGCGGCTCGACGCCGTGCATCAGATTCTGGACGACAGTGACGATCATTTTCTCGATGAGCTAGCGCGATACATCCGGTCTCGGATTCCCGACCGCGCCATTCACCTCGTGCTGGAGAATGAGGCCAATGAATCCCGCCGTCTGGAGCGCGCGCCGGATGGTTCGCCCCGCACCTACACCGCGCAGTGGGACGATGACATTCACAATGCCTGGCACGCTTTGCTGACGGGAGAGAGCGACGGGTATTACAGCGATTTCGCCGACGCGCAGGTTGCAAAGCTTGGCCGCGCCCTCGCCGAAGGTTTTGTCTATCAGGGAGACGTGTCCGCCCATCTTGGGCGCGCACGCGGCGAACCCTCGGCGCATCTGCCGCCGCAGGCCTTTGTTTCTTTCCTGCAGAACCACGATCAGATCGGGAACCGTGCTCTGGGTGAGCGCCTCTGCCAGATCGTTGCGCCCGAGCGCCTTGCCGTCGCCCGCGCCGCACTGTTCCTGTCGCCGCAGATCCCGATGATCTTCATGGGGGAGGAATGGGGTGCCTCGTCGCCGTTCCAGTATTTCGTCGACTTCCCCCACGACCAAAATCTGCAGACGGCGATCCGGGAAGGCCGCCGCCGCGAATTCACGTCGTTCACGGCATTCATGGATCAGGACATTCCCGATCCCAACGCCGAGGAGACGTTCATCCGTTCGAGGATCGACTGGGACGAGCGCGTCCACGAGCCGCACCGAAGCGTGCATGACGAAACACGCGCCCTGATCGCGCTGCGCCAGGCCCATATCGTGCCGCTGCTTCTTTCCGGTTATGATGGAGCAGAACTGGTCTTCCCGGACAGCGACTCGATCGATCTCGTCTGGCGCTTCAAGGATGGCGATCTGCGGTTCATCGCAAACTTCGGCACGTCGGGCATCGTGGTTCCGGAACCGGACAGCGGGAAGACGCTGTGGCGCACGGGTCCACCACCTTCGTCGGGCGCCCTGCTGCCCTGGTCCTGCATTGTCCTTACGAGTTTACACGCATGATCCCTCGCGCCACTTATCGTATTCAGTTTCACAAGGATTTCACGTTCGAGCACGCGATCGAAATCCTGCCTTACCTCACGCATCTCGGCATCAGCCATATTTACGCATCGCCCATCATGCAGGCGCGGCCCGGCTCCATCCACGGCTACGACATTGTTGACCACACGCGGATCAACGCCGAACTTGGCGGGGAAGAAGCCTTCTTGCGCTTGTGCGCGGAGATGAAGAAGCACCAGCTCGGACTCGTGCTCGACATCGTGCCCAACCACATGGCGGTCGGCGGAGCCGACAACGCCGATTGGCTGGCCATGCTGGAATGGGGAGAGCTTTCGCATTCCGCGTGCATGTTCGACGTGGACTGGCAGCGGATCGGAGCGGACGGAAAGGTCGTCGTTCCGTTTCTCGCGGACCGTTACGGCCGGTGCCTGGAACGCGGCGAACTGAAGCTAGCTTTCGATCCCGCGGCAGGCGAGTTCTGCGTCTGGCACTGGGAGCACAAGTTTCCCATCTGCCCGTTCGATTATCCGGATCTGCTGGACCGCAGCCTTGTCGCACTTGGGATGGAGCACACGGAATCGGCAGAGCTCCTCGCCATCACGGAAGCCCTGCGCGGAATGTCAGCCGGTGACGAGCGCCAGCGGGAGAACTCCATCGCGGAATGCGATCTTCTCAAACAGCGCCTTGCGGATGCATGTCGCGAGCCTCAGGTCGTGGACGCAATCGAGAAGGCGGTCACGCTCGTCTCTGGGAACCCGAGCACGCCGGAAAGTTTCGGGACATTGCACCGCCTTCTGGAGCGGCAGCATTATCGTCTCGCCCACTGGCGCGTTGCGTCCAGTGAGATCAATTACAGACGCTTCTTCGACATCAATTCGCTCGGAGGCCTGCGTGCCGAGGACCCCGGGGTCTTCGCCAGAACGCACGATCTGGTGTTCCGTCTTGTCCGCGACGGGCACGTGCATGGCCTGCGGGTCGATCATATCGACGGCCTCGCCGACCCGGCCAGCTACGTCCACGCGCTGCAGGCGGAAATCGGCCCCGATTTCTATATCCTCGTCGAGAAAATTCTGGAGCCGGGAGAGGAGTTGCGCGCCTGGCCCATCGCCGGCACGACCGGCTACGACGCCCTCAATCTCATGGACGGAATTTTCGTTGACCATACACATGGTCAGCTTTTCACTGAGATCTATCGCGACTTTTCAAACCTGGATGCCGGCTACGGCACCTCTTTGCGTGCCGCCAAGGAAGAAATCATCGAAACGAGCTTTGCGAGCGAGCTCGAAGTCATCGTCTCCAATCTCAAGCGCATCGCGGACGCCGACTGGAACACGCGCGACTACACTCTGATTGCTCTTCGCCGGGCCCTGACCGAAATCATCGTCCGCTGTCCGGTCTATCGCAGCTACGTGACGCCCGACGAGCTCGACGGGAAGGACCGCGCGCTCATTCGAAAATCGGTGCACGCGGCAAAGCGATGGAGCCTGCTGCCCGACCGCTCGGTCCACGATTTCATCGAACTTTGCCTTCTGGGCGAGATCGACACGTCCGCGCCGTCCGGCCCGCAGGAAACCGACATCGCAACCTTCCGCCGTCGCTTCCAGCAGCTCACCGGGCCCGTCATGGCCAAATCGCTCGAGGACACGCTCTTTTATCGTTATGTGCGGCTTCTTTCGTTGAACGAAGTCGGCGGCGATCCCGATCATTTTGGTATGGCGCTTCCGGCCTTCCACGCGGAAAACGAGGTCCGCGCCCAAAAATGGCCGGGGGCGCTCATTGCGACATCGACGCATGACACCAAGCGCGGTGAGGACGCACGCTCCCGTCTCGCTGCACTGTCCCATCACCCGGACAATTGGCAAAACGTTCTCGCGCGGTGGAGCCAGACCGTGGCGCCCCTACTGACAGATGTGGATGGCGAGACGGCCCCGGACGCGAACGATCAATATATGATCTTTCAGTCCATACTTGGTGCGTTTCCGCCGGAAATGCTGAACGGCGATCGTGAAGGCGCGCTTGATTCCTTCCGCGAACGCATCATGCAATGGAGCGACAAGGCCCTTCGAGAGGCCAAGCGTTACACCAGCTGGACCAACGCGAACGAGGAATACGAGAAGGCCGCGAGGCACCTCATTGACGGCCTGCTGCAGCCGGAGGCGTCGTTCCTGAAGGAAATCGCTCCCTTCGCGAGCATGCTCGCCAAAGAGGGCCGGGCGATCTCCCTTTCCCGCACCGTTCTCAAACTCACTTTGCCGGGTGTCCCGGACTTTTATCAGGGAACGGAATGCTTCGATTTTTCGCTGGTCGATCCAGACAATCGCCGGCCGGTGCCCTACGACGCCCTCCGGGACCAGATCGACGCCCCGTCCGGCAGCGCGAAACAGCGGCTCATCAAGACGCTTCTGGTGGACCGGAAGGCCCATGCAGATCTGTATGCGCATGGAAGCTATGAACCCCTTGATCGCACCGACGGGGCGATCAGCTTCATGCGCGTACATAAGGGTGAGCGTCTTCTGGTTGAGGTTGGACGCCTGGGCGAAACAGTCTCGGACGCTCCCAGAGCACCTTCGGGCGAGTGGCAACAGATTGTCGGCCATCATGATTTCACCGACGATCCGATGCAGCCCCCTTTCGCTGTTTTTCGGTCTACCACCGGGAATGCGTCGTGAACGCGCGATGTGCCTTGGGCCGACTGCTGCGGCCGGATACAGACCTGCATCGAAGTGATCTCCCGCGCAACCGGGTCGCATCGTCCCGCGTTGCTTCTCAATGACCACGAAACGGCGCCCTGCGACATCATCGAAGAAGCTCAGGAAAGCCAGATCAAAACCGAAGATATCGCCGAAGGCGGCCCAGCTCGGGCGCGCGGCAGACGCTCCCTGGAACATCCCGCCGATCGGATGGAAGCTCATTTTCGCGCGCAGCTACAAGGAGTTTTCCGACGACCGGATTCTGGCGGTCTCGGCTGGTGTGACATTCTATGCGCTGCTCGCGATCTTTCCGGCGATTACCGCACTGGTTTCGCTGTATGGACTCGCCGCGGACCGGACCACTTTGTCCCAGCACCTCGCAATCCTTTCAAATGTCGTTCCTCAAGGCGGCCTCGAGATTGTTTCCGATCAGCTCACACGGCTCGCCTCGCAGCCCGACACCTCGCTCGGGATCGGCTTCCTTCTTGGCCTTGGCGCGGCGGTCTGGAGCGCCAATGCGGGGGTGAAGGCAATGTTCGATGCGCTCAACGTCGCGTACGACGAAACCGAAAAGCGGGGTTTCGTCCATCTCAATCTGGTGTCTCTTGCCTTCACGGGAGGTGCCATCCTGTTTCTGCTGATGGGCCTTACGGCAATAGCTGTCATTCCGATCGCGCTCGGCTATCTCGGCCTGCCCTCCTTCAGTGACACCTTGATATCTGGCGCCCGCTGGCCGCTGATGTTTGCGATCGCGCTCTTCTGCGTGTCCATTCTTTATCGTTTCGGACCGAGCCGGTCCTACGCGAAATGGCGCTGGATCACGCCGGGCGGGGCCGTCGCATCCGCTCTGTGGATCGTCACATCCCTCGGCTTTTCCTGGTACGCAACGAATTTCGGCTCCTACAACGAGACCTATGGCACTCTCGGCGCCGTCATCGGCTTCATGACCTGGATCTGGCTCTCCGCTGCCGTCGTCCTGCTGGGGGCGGAGCTGAACGCGGAAAGTGAACGTCAGACCATGGTGGACTCGACCACCGGATCGCCGCGTCCCCTCGGCAAAAGAGGTGCGGCCGTTGCCGACGCCGTTGCCTGAGGCGGTAGGTGGATTGAGACTCAACGCGTGGTATCAATGCCGGAATCAGAGCCGTATCCGATGGGCCGGGCATCGCGGAAGCGAGTGATGACGCGGCTCCTGTCATGGGGTTGATATGCGCGCATTTTCGTTGGGATGCCTGATCGCCGGAGCGTTGATTGCCGCCGGTCATGCTCAGGCGCAGGCCCTGAAACCGTTCAAGGATGATCTGTTCGCCTATCCCGCGATCCTCTCGAGCGAGGGAGACCACTATCGGGTGCTTGATTATCGCGAGGCGCGGGACATCGACCAGCGCGATGAGGTGCCCCAGAAGCGTGCGCATCGGCGCTTTGTCTCGACCGGCGTCCGCAAGGTTCAACGTGACATCGCGCTCGATACGAGCGTCGGTACACTCCGTCATTTCGCCGTGGGCCAGCTCGACCACGCCGCGGTCATCACGGTGTACCTGCACGGCCAGGGCGGAAGCCGCAAACAGGGCGTCGACGACGTGACGTTCGGCGGCAATTTCAACCGCATCAAGAATTTGATGGCCGCCAATCGCGGGCTTTATCTGTCGCCCGATTTTTCGGACTTCTCCGATCGCGGCGCGGCCGAGATCAAGGCTCTTCTCCATCATTATGTCGGACGTTCCCTGAACGCTCCGATCATCGTCGCGTGCGGATCGATGGGCGGCGCCTTGTGCTGGAAGCTCGCCCGCGATCCCGTGATCGGGCCGCGTCTCGGCGGCCTTCTTCTGCTGGGCTCGCTGACCGACGAAGGCTTTCTTGCCAGCACCGCGTTTCGCGCGAAGGTGCCCGTTCTCTTCGGGCATGGCAGCGGCGACAATGTTTTCCCGGTGGCAGGCCAGGAGCGTTTCTTCCGCTCGATCCTCGCCAAGGACCCCGGATATCCGGCGCGGTTCGTTCGCTTCGAGACGGGCACGCACGGCACGCCGATCCGGATGATCGACTGGCGGAGCGAAATCAACTGGATGCTCGCGCAGCCGCGCTAGAGCCTCAACCCGCGACGTTCTGGCTCTCGATCTGCTCGTTGAGCCACGCCCTGAACCGGATGATCCGGGGCATTTGCGGGGTGTGCTCCTTGTAGATCAGATAGAACGCGTCGTCCGCATAATAACAGTGATCGAAGAGCGTCACGAGATTGCCGCGCTGAAGGTCCGTTTCGAAGAAGCCTCGACGGCCGAGAACGACCCCGAGCCCATCGAGCGCGGCGCTGTAGGCGATGTCGGAACTGGTGAACGTGATGCGGTTTCGCAAAGTCACCGGCGGCGCGCCCGTCACCTCATACCATTTCTCCCATTCCTGCGAGCCGAGAGGCGTCTGCAGCAAAGTGATGTGCTCAAGATCCTCCGGCCGGCGCAGATCGGGATTGGCGGCACGAAATGACGGGCTGCAAACCGGAACCATCACGCGCCGGATCAGGAGATCGGAGCGATAGCCGGGGCGCTTTTCCGGGCCGAGCCTTATGGCCACATCGAACGCGCTCGGCACCGGATCGGTCGGCAGGGCGCTCGTGATCATGACCTCCTGCTCCGGATGGCGCTGCTGGAAATCCGGCAGTCGCGGCAGGAGCCACAGGCGGATAAAGAAGCGCGATCCCCAGATATGAAGGGGCGCGTTGTCCTCTGATGCACGAATGCGTTGCGTGCCCGCCTCCAGCCTCCCGAGCGCGTCCTCCACGGCGTCCCGGTAGGCGCGCCCCTGCTCCGTGAGGCGCACCTCCGTTCCGACTCGCAGGAACAGTTCTACCCCGAGAAACTCCTCGAGCTTGCGGACCTGACGGCTCACCGCACCCGGCGTCACCTTCAGCTCCGCAGCGGCCTTGCTGAAATTTTCCAGCCGTCCGGCAGCTTCAAAAGCCCGGACGGCATTGAGCGGAGGGAGTTTCATCGTCGCTTTGAGTTTTTCTCACAATAGGAGGACTATAACTCGTTTGACGCTCCACGAAAGCCACTCCTAGATCGCTTCCAAGAAAAAGCAGCTCGATGCCCGCGAAAAAGAGGCACGAAGCGCAAGGGAGAAGACGCCGTGAAAGCCAATGCGCGTCGCCGCCGCCTGCGAGATGCGCTGGCCGGAGCGGAGTGTTTCTTTCCAGCCTCCGTCTACGATGCGCTTTCTGCGCGGATCGCACAGGACGCCGGATTCGAAAGCGCCATGCTGGCCGGCTCGACCGCGTCCCTCGCCGTGCTCGGCGCGCCCGATCTTGTTCTCATCACCCTCAGCGAATTCGCCGAACAGGCACGGCGCATTACACGCGCTTGCGACGTTCCGCTCATCGTCGATGCGGACCACGGTTACGGTAATGCGCTCAACGTGATGCGTACGGTCGAAGAGCTGGAGAACGCGGGCGTTGCGGCGTTGACCATCGAAGACACCGAACTTCCCGCTCCGTTCGGCGCGAAGGGAAGCCGCCTTCTGTCGAAGGAGGAAGGCGTCGGGAAAATCCGGGCCGCGCTTGCCGCGCGGGACGATCAGCAGCTTGTCATTGCCGGCCGCACCAGCGCTCCCGCGATCAGCGGCATCGACGACGCCATCGAACGCTGCCTGGCCTATCAGCATGCGGGGGCAGATGCCGTCTTCCTGTCAGGGCTCAAGAACCGCGCTGATCTCGAGAAGTTCTGCGCGCGCATGAGCGTCCCTGTTCTGCTCGGTTCGGTTCCCGGTGAGCTGCGAGACAGGGCCTATCTGGCCGGGCTTGGCGTGCGTATTGCGCTCCAGGGGCACCTGCCCCTGCAGGCCGCGATCCAGGCCGTATCGGACACGATGCGCCGGCTGAGAAACGGCGAACCGGCCGACAACGCCATCGATCCGGCCACCATCCCCACACTGAGCCGCGCCGCGGACCACGCGCGCTGGAGCGAGGAGTATCTGAATGCCTGACACAGACGTCCTGCGTGCGCCCTCTCCTCCCGCCCGGAAAGACCCGCCGTCTCACATAACGACGATTGCTCCCGGCCGTCTTTACGCGCTGCAGAATATCTTTGCGCTTGACGGGCGCGTCAGCTCCTACCCCGCAGACGCCCGTGGCTTTACGGCATCGAATTGCTATCTGATCAAGGAAGGCAAAGACGCCATCCTGCTCGACAGCGGATACACAGCGCACGTACACTCCCTCATCGCGCAGATTGAAAGCGTTCTCGAACCCGATGCGACCTTGTCGATCTATCCGCTGCGCATCAACGAATACATGTCCGTCTGCAATGTCGAGGCCATCGCCGACCGCTTCAACGTCATCCAGTGCTATTCCGGCAATCCCGATGCCGCCCTGTGGGTCGATTTCGGCGGCCGTTCCGATGCCGCCTCACGCGGCGCCGCCAAGCCCTACAATCTGAAGACCACACTCGTCGCTCGCAAGCAGACACTGCATGTCGGCGCGCAACAGACACGGGCAATCGATGCCTTTCAGGCGCCGATACGCCTCATCGGCACACGGTGGATCTTCGATCCCGCGACACGCACGCTCTTCACGTCCGACAGCTTTTCTCACGAATGGGCACAGAGCGAGCACGGCCCGTGGGAGACATCGGCGGATGACAACACGACGACTGCTGCGCACATCCGCAGCTTTCTCCTGAACACCCGATACTGGTGGCTCGAAGGCGGCGACACGGAATCGCTCAGACGGAAAATTTCCGAAGTGTTCGACCGGTACGACATCGAGAACATCGCGCCGGGCTATGGGAAAGTGCTGAGGGGACGCGCACTCGTCGAACGTCAGTTCGCGATGTTCGACGAGGTCCTGCGTGATCTCGATCGGAGCGTCGTTGCTCCCCGCTATGTCGACCGCGACGAATTGAGGTGACACCCATGTGCCAACGCAAGACTCTTCCGCGCGAGATCGCCGACGGCGTATTCTGGCTTGGAGACTGCCTCGAGCAGCGCGCGAACGGGAAGATCTATCATACCTACAATGCGGCTTATCTCGTGGTCGGCGAAGATGCCTGCATGCTCATCGAAACAGGGCATCCGAAGGACTTTCCGCTTCTTGAGCGCCAGCTCGCCAAGCTTCTCATCGATCGCCCCCCGCTGAAATATCTTTTCGTGACGCATCAGGAGACCCCCCATTCGGGCGGGCTCGGACGTGTGCTCTCTCGCTATCCGGACGCCGTGCTCTGCGGCGACCTCTGCGACTACCATCTCGCCTTCCCTCATCTCGAAGGCCGCATGCTGGACATGAGGGCCGGCGACAGCGTGGATCTGGGCGGCAGATCCTTTCTCGTTGTCGAGCCGGTGATCCGCGATTTGCGGACCACATGGTGGGGCTTCGACACGAAGGAGAACGTGCTGTTCCCCGGGGACGGCTTTGCATACAGCCACTATCACGAGGACGGGCATTGCGGCCTCTTTGCCGAAGAAGCCGTATCGCTGAACATTCCCGAAGTGTCCGCTGTTTTTGCCGACCGCGCGCTCTTCTGGACGAAGTTCACGGACATGAATGTCTATACAGACCGGCTGCAATGGCTTGTCGAGAAACTCGACGTGAAAGTCATCGGCCCGGCGCACGGGCTTCCCATTCTGGACCCGGCACAAACCGTTCCCAAGATTCGGGACGGCCTTTTGTATGGAAGCTCGGTTCCGGAATCGGGGACCGAGACCGGCCTTCCGCCGCCGCAATGACAAGGCGTGAGACAAAACAAGCAGGCCAGACAAATCACAAAAACCACGGAGGAAACCAAATGGCCAGAAATGCAAGGACTGCCAAACTTTCCCGGCGCTGTGTGCTTGCAGGGGCGGTGGCGCTCGGTGCAAGCCTGTCTCTGTCCGGGGCCAATGCCCAGGCCTATCCGGACAGGGCCATAAAACTCGTCGTTCCCGGCACCGCCGGCGGCGGCATGGACGTCATGGCGCGCGTCATCGGCGATCGGGTCGGCAGCATTCTCAAGCAGCCGGTGGTCGTCGAGAACAAGCCCGGCGCGGGCGGCAACATCGCGGTCGATTATGTCGCCAAGTCCCCGGCCGACGGCTACACGATCCTCATCGGGCAGATCGCGCATTTTGCGATCAACCCCTGGCTTTATTCGAAGCTTTCCTTCGACCCCATGAAGGATTTCACGCCGGTCATTCTTCTGGCCGATGCTCCCAATGTCATGGTCGTCAATGCGGAGTCCAACCTGAAGGCCCTGAGCGACGTCGTGACGGCGGCGAAGGCCGACAAACAGGGCATGGCCCTCGCAACGCCCGGCAACGGCACGATCTCGCACATGACCGCAGAGCTCTTCCAGAAAACCGCCGAGATCAAGTTCAACCACATCCCCTACAAGGGCGCAGCTCCCGCCTTGACCGACGTCATGGGCGGACGTGTGCCGGTCATGCTGTCATCGGTGCCGACCGCTCTCTCCCAGATCCGCGCGGGCAAGCTTCGCCCCATCGCGGTGACCGCGACCAAGCGCAGCCCGGCGCTCCCGGATGTGCAGACAATCGAGGAGCTGGGCTATCCCGGCTTCGATGCGGCAACCTGGTACGGATTTCTCGTTCCCGCCGGCACGCCCGCCGATGTCGTTGCGGCCCTCAACACGGCTGCGAACGAAGCGATCAAGGCGGACGACGTTCGCGAGAAGGTGCTTCAGGAAGGCGGCGACGTGATCGGCGGCACGCCGGAGCAGTTCGCGCAGGCGATCAAGCGCGATTACGAGAAATGGGGCAAGGTCGTTCAGGATTCCGGCGCCAAGCTGGACTGACGACTTGGATGAACCCGGGCGAAGCGTGACACCTTCGCCCGGGCCTTCAGCGGATCGCTTGGGGAGACGTGCAATGCAGCCTGTGGTGCGCGCGCCAAAGGAATTCTGGCTTGGTGTTGTCTATCTCTCCTTCGGGGTCGTCGGCCTCTGGGTCGGCCTTGGCTATCCGCTTGGCACAGCCGGCCGCATGGGCCCCGGCTACATGCCGTCGGTCATCGCGACGATCCTGATCGTTTTTGGAATCGTCTCGCTGATCCGCTCCGTACGCATCGACGGCGAAGCCGTGGGGAAGCTCGCACCGCGTCCGCTTCTCGGCGTGATTGGCGGCGTGGTTTTCTTTGCCTTCTTTGTCACTCGCATCGGCCTCATTCCGTCGATCTTCGCGCTCGTCCTGATCAGCGCTTGCGCCAGCCCGGACTTCCGCTTCCGGTGGTACGCACTTGCGGGGCTCGTTGTCTTCGTCGCCGCGTGTTGCCTGCTGTTCGTGCAGGGGCTTGGCGTTCCGCTTCCGCTGATCGGTCCGTGGTTCAGCTTCTGAGGAGAGACCGGTGGATCTGCTTTCCAATCTTCTGCTCGGTGTCGAGACGGCGTTCAGCGCCTGGAACCTCCTGTATTGCTTCATAGGCGTTCTTCTCGGCACCGCGATCGGCGTGCTTCCCGGCCTCGGTCCGGTCGCCACGATCGCGATGCTGCTGCCGCTCACCTTCGGCCTTCCGGCCGACACCTCTTTGATCATGCTCGCGGGCATTTATTACGGCGCCCAGTATGGCGGCTCGACCACGGCGATCCTCGTCAATCTGCCGGGGGAAAGCTCCTCCGTCGTCACCATGCTGGATGGCTATCAGATGGCCCGCCAGGGCCGTGCCGGCGTCGCTCTCGCAACCGCTGCGATCGGCTCGTTCGTCGCCGGAACCATCGCGACCATCGTCATCGTTTTATTTGCACCGCCGCTGGCAGGTCTCGCGCTCGAATTCGGCCCCGCCGAATATTTCTCGTTGATGGTCCTTGGTCTCATCGCCTCGGTCGTTCTGGCACACGGTTCGCTGCTGCACGCCTTCGGCATGATTATGCTCGGTCTTCTTCTCGGTTTCGTCGGCACCGACGTGAATTCGGGCATGCAGCGCTACAGCTGGGATATCCCCCAGCTCGGAGACGGGCTCGATTTTGCCATTCTGGCGATGGGGATGTTCGGCCTCGGCGAGATCATCGGAAACCTCGGGTCCAGCATGACCCGCGACGTCAATACGATGAAGATCTCAAGCCTGATGCCGACGCGCGAGGATTTCCGGCGGATGGTCAAGCCCATTCTCCGGGGCACAGCCTTCGGCTCAGTGCTCGGGATTCTTCCGGGAGGCGGGGCCCTTCTGGCCGCGTTCGGAGCCTATTCGCTCGAGAAAAAGCTGTCGCGCAATCCGCGCGAGTTCGGACGAGGCGCGATCGAGGGCGTCGCCGCGCCGGAATCCGCCAACAATGCCGGCGCGCAGACGAGCTTCATTCCCATGCTGACCCTCGGCATTCCCTCGAACGCCGTGATGGCGCTCATGATCGGTGCGATGATCATCCAAGGCATCCAGCCCGGCCCATCCGTCATGACAGAACAGCCGGCGCTCTTCTGGGGCCTGATCGTGTCGATGTGGCTCGGCAATCTGATGCTTCTGATCCTCAATCTGCCGCTTGTCGGGTTGTGGGTGAAGCTGATCTCGGTGCCCTACCATTTCCTCTATCCGTGCATTCTCGTTTTCTGCTGCATCGGCGTCTTCAGCCTCAACAATTCGACCTTCGACCTCTACGTCATGGGCGTGTTCGGGGTTCTTGGCTACCTCTTCCGCAAACTCGGCGCCGAGCCCGCGCCGATGTTGCTGGCCTTCATTCTCGGCCCGATGATGGAAGAATATCTGCGCCGCGCCCTGCTTCTGTCGCACGGCGATCCGGCTACCTTCATCACCAATCCCATAAGCGGCGTGCTGCTCTTTGCGGCCGCGACCCTGATCGTGCTCGTCCTGCTGCCGACCGTCAGCCGCAGTCGCGGTGAGGCGTTTCAGGATGAAGCCTGAACAACGGAGATCGACAGTGAAGCTTGAAACCGCACAGGCCATTCTGGCTGCAACGCTTGGGGCCGCGCGAGACGCCGGGTACAATCCACTGGCGGTGGCTGTCCTCGATGAACGGGGAGCCATCCGCTCGCTCGCGTCGGAAAACGGCACGAGCACGAAACGGGCGGAGATCGCCATCGGCAAGGCCAATGCCGCCATTGCCATGGGCCTCGGCACGCGCGCCATCGCAACCCGCCCGCCGCATTTTCTCGCCGCCGTGACACACGCGGTCGGCGGCATGTTCGTGCCTGTGCCGGGCGGCGTTCTCGTGCGTGACGCGGCCGGCGCTATTGTCGGCGCGGTCGGCGTGTCCGGAGAAACATCCGACAACGACGAAAAGGCTGCCATCCGCGGCATCCAGGCCGCCGGGCTCGGTGCGGACGGAGGTTAACCGGCAGGCGCGGACACAGCGGACGCGCCGCCGGCATCGTCGGCCATCGGCGTACCGCTTTCGAGCCGAAGCGGAGAGCCGACAGCCAGGCTGCCACCCGCAAGCGCAAGCTTTTCTGCGGTGATGTCCTGCTTTGTCCCGAACAGCCGCGTGGGCGCGCCGTTCTCATACGCGACCGTCGCATTTATGCGGATCCAGCGGGTCTTTCCGAGCGCGGTCAGTATCTCCGCATCCAGCGTGAAGCCCGCTCCGTCCTGGATTGCCCGCGTGCGTACGTCTTCCAGCCTTTGACGCGACTCCTCGGTGTAAAAGCCCAGGGTCTCGGCACGCGAGACGCGGAATCCGCGCGGAAGCTCGAAGAGGTCGTAGACGCCGGTGCTCCACTCAATGATGTCGAACGGCAGATCGCAGCGGAACACGCCCATTTTTCCGGCGCTGGTCCTGTTCCCGTCATGTGCTGAGCTCAACTTGTCCCCCATCGATGATGGTTTGAAAGTCTGTCCGCTCCTTACATGCTCATTCGGGGCGAATGTCCACCAACCGTGAGGCGCATCGTCGTAACCCGCGCGGTGTTTCCACCGATCAGTCCATCAGATCAATCCGGCCCCGCGCGCCCATTTGTATTTTGCACCCAGCACCTCGACCGGGAGTTCGGTGGAATAGGCGTAAGCGGGAATGCCGCGCTGGTAGAGATATTCGGCGGCTTCCTCGACTTCCACGTCGCCGGCCAGCGAGGCGACGATTGGCTTTTCGATGCCCTTGGCCTTCATCTCGTCGCGCACCTCGACCATGAGTTTTGCGAACACCATCGGGGGCGTGACGATCGTGTGCCAATAGCCGAGGATCAGTGCGTGCACGCGCTCATCCTCGAGCCCCAGGCGAACCGTTTTCTTGTAGGTTTCCGGCGGCTCGCCGCCGGTGATGTCGACCGGGTTTCCGGCGGCACCGAACGGCGGGATGAACTTTCGGAACGCGGCGTCGAGGTCCTCGGGAATCCTGTAGAGCGCCATGCCGTTGTCGTCCACCGCGTCCGACAGAAGCACGCCGGAACCGCCCGCGCCCGTGATGATGACGACGTTCTCGCCTTTGGGCGTCGGCAGCAGCGGCACGCCGCGCGCGAACTCCAGCAACTGGCGCAGCGAGCGGGCGCGAATGACGCCCGACTGGCCGAACACATCCTCATAGATCTTGTCGTTACCGGCGAGCGCACCGGTGTGCGAGGCGGCCGCCGCCGCACCCGCGGAGGTGCGTCCGGCTTTCAGCACGACGATCGGCTTCTTCTTCGACACGCGGATGGCGGCCTCCGAAAAGGCCCGGCCGTCCTTCAGATCCTCCAGATGCATGGCGATGATGTTGGTGTGCTTGTCCTGCTCGAAGAAGGCGAGCAGGTCGTCTTCGTCCACGTCGGATTTGTTGCCGAGGCCGACAATCGCCGACACGCCCATCTTGGCCGAGCGCGAGAAGCCGATGATCGCCATGCCGATGCCGCCCGACTGCGAGGACAGCGCGGCCGAACCCTTCACATCGAACGGCGTGCAGAACGTCGCCGACAGGTTCTGGGGCGTGTAGTAGAAGCCGTAGATGTTCGGGCCCAACAGGCGGATGTCGTATTTTTTGCCGATCGCGACGACCTCGTCCTGCAGTTCGGGCTCGTTGGCCTCGGCGAAGCCCGACGGGATCAGGACCGCGCCGGTGATCTTCTTCTCGCCGCACTCGATCAGGGCGGCCGGCACGAATTTCGCCGGAATGGCGAACACCGCGACATCGACCTCGCCGGGAATGTCCTTGACCGATCTGTACGCCTTGATGCCGAGGATCTCGTCGGCCTTCGGATGCACCGGGAAGAGCTTGCCCTTGTATCCGCCGCCCACGATGTTCTTCATCACCGAATTGCCGATCTTGCCCGCCTCGTTGGAGGCCCCGATCACGGCAATCGCTTTCGGCTCCATGATGCGCTTCATCCCCGCGACGATCTCCTCGTGCGTGCGGGTCTGCTCGCGCGGCTTGTAGGTGAAATCGACCACGATGCGCACATCCGCCGCGACAGCGTCCTGCGCTGTCGCAAACACCGGATTGAGATCGAGTTCGACGATCTCGGGGAAATCGGTCACGAGCCGGGCGACGCGCACGATGATGTCGGCAAGGGCACTTTTGTCGACGGCCGCGGAGCCACGCACACCTTCCAGAAGCTCGCGCGCCCGGATGCTGTCGATCTGCTTCAGCGCCTCGTCCCGGGTGATCGGCGCGAGGCGGAAAGTGATGTCCTTCAGCACCTCGACAAGAACGCCGCCAAGGCCGAACGCAACGAGCTTGCCGAAGGACTGGTCGGTGATCGATCCCACTATCACCTCGGTGCCGCCTTTCAGCATCTGCTGCACCTGGACGCCTTCGATCCTGGCAGTGTCCTTATATGACTTCGCGTTGGCGAGAATCGTGTCGTAGGCCGCCTTCGCCTCGGCGCCCGACTTCACGCCGACAATCACCCCGCCGGCCTCCGTCTTGTGCAGGATGTCGGGCGAAACGATCTTCATCACGACCGGATAGCCCATGCCGGTGGCGAGCCTCGCCGCCTCGTCGGCCGATCCCGCAAGGCCTTCTCCGGGCACGGGGATGCCGTACGCATCGGCGACCAGCTTGCCCTCCGGTGCCGTCAGCGCATCGCGCCCCGCCGCCTTCACCACGTCCAGAACCTTGCGGACGGCGTCTGTGTTCACCTTGAATTCGGTCATCGGAAGCCTCTGCTGAACAGACGCCTCCCTCCCCCGCATATGCGCATGGAGACAGGCGACGCCCTGAGATCGAAAGAAAGGGCGCGCACCGAATTGAAACGGTGCGCGCGAGGTTGCGACCGGGAGGAGAGGTCGCGCGTCGTCAGGCTGCCTTTTTCCGATTTTCCGCAAGGCGCGTCGTGACCATCTCCACGGTCTCGTCGACCGTCGCATTGCGCATGCCGATCTGCGCGGCCACGGACTGCACGAGAAGATCGACACGCTCGATGTTCGGCGCGCCGGCGAACAGCGCCCGCGCCGCGGAAGACGGCTTCGCGAGCCCTTCCGCCGCTGCCGCATATTTCTCGAAGGGCACCAGATCCTCCGGGGCCGCGCCGAGCTTGAGGCAGACCTCCTTGACCCAGTCATAAACGCCGCGCGACACCTCGATGTCCGTATGCACGGCATCGCGGATGGACCGCGCACCGTCGCGCTGGACGCAGCGATAATTGCCCGTCAGGAGCATCGCCCATTTTGCGAGCGGCACGAACACGGACCGATGGAACTTCAGTTTCACCGGAAGCTCGATATTGCCCTGCTCGGTGTCGACACGCACGGCCTCGATGTCGGCCTGCATCTGCTGAAGCATCGCGTTCGGCGCGTCGATGTCGAAGGCCGCGACCTTGAAATTGGTCGGCAGCGTCACCTGCAGAACATTGGCTTTCTCCTCCGGCGGGCGGAAGCCCTGAGGATCGGGGCTGCAGAGCGTCAGGAAGTCCGGATCGAAGCTGTCCCACACGCTCGGGTCCGTGTAGCAGTGCTTGAGTTTCGATGCGTCGAGGCCGGGGATCCGCTTGAGATAGGGCAGCGGCGGCATGTTCATGATCGACATGCACGGCACTTTCGCCTTGGCCGTGGCGTCCAGAAGCTGGCGCACGCCCGGCGCGCCATATTGCGGCTCCTGCATGGCCAGGCCGACGAGATCGAAATCCGTAGGATTTGCCTCGTCGGTCGTCGCGGCGGAAATACGCCCCGGCAATGCGCGCGATGCGACCTCGACCTGCAAAGGCCCCTTCGGCCCGCGCACCGGAAGACGCACGAACGTGCCCTCGGCGTTGATCAGCTCTGCTTCGGCGGGAAGACAGACAAGCGTGACGTCATGTCCGGCCATTGCGAGCTTGGTTGCGAGAAGGGAGCCGTAGGAGGCCCCGAAGATCATCGTTTTGTAAGCTGGCATTTCTTGCCTCCCGTTCGCAGCTCAAAAGACCGCTGCGTCTCTTTTTTCTATTCTGAATTCATAATTCATTTTTGGCAGCGACGGAATATCGCAGCCCATGCAAATTTGCAGACCAGCAATGCAATACGTACATACTATAGGAGAAACAAGCAGAAGCGCCCGCTCAGCACGTGGCTGAGCGGGTGAAAAAAGGCCTTCCTGGCACCGGACGCGTCTTACGCGGGGATCTTCCCGACCACGTCGTCCGCGATCCGGGCTACAATATCACGCCCTGACAGCATCTCATCGATCGTCGTGTAATCCTGCATGTAATGGCCGCGATAACCGCGGCTTTCGAGCATGCGAAACAGTTCGGCAAAATCCATGTTTGCGGTGCCGGGATACAAATGTTCCTCCACCGTGCCCCAATTGTCGGCAAGCCGGACTTCTCCGATCCGCTCGACGCCCATGCCGAACGCCTCCATCTGCTCGATGAAGCCGCGAACGCCATAAGGCAGCATATGTGCGTGGTTCGAGGTGAACGCCCAGCGGATCGCCGGCGATGTCAGGTTCGAGAAATAGTATTTTGCCTCCTCGACATCGTGGACGAGATACTTGACCTCGGCGCCCGCAGGCTCAGGGTTCATGTTCTCCAGAAGGATTGTCATGCCCTCGCTCTCGGCAATCTTCGCCAGGCGCTGGATGCGCGCGATGGCGATTTCCATGCGCTCCTGCTTGTCCGCCGTGAAGTGATATCCGCCGTGAACGATGACCCAGCCCGCACCGATCGCCTTCGCCGACCGCACATAGGCCTCCAGATATTTATCGGCCGCCTCGGACAAAAAGGGGCAGTTCTCGGCCACATTCATCGAGGACAATGTATGCACGCCGAGAGTAAGGCCGTTCGCCTCCAGCTTGGCGCGGGCCTCCTTTAGCTTGCGGTGCGCCGGGTCCAGCAGGTCCGGGTCCGGGTCGAGACAGATATCCACGAACCGGAGCCCGTTCCTGATCGCCCAATCGAGCCCCGGCGCAAGGCCGATACGACGATTGAGATCGATCCCGATGCGTTCTTTCATGCTCACGCGCATTCTCCAACCGATGGTGCCTTACGCTTGCCGATGATGCTCGCCAGAACCGGAAGTACGAGGAAGAGCACCGCCACGACAAGCAGAGACAGGGAAATGGGCCGTGTCATGAAGATATCGAACGATCCGTGCGAGATCGTCAGCGACTGCCGCAGCGAACTTTCGAAGATCGGTCCGAGGACGAGGCCGAGGATCATCGGCGCAGCTGGCCAGTCATAGCGCTTCATCGCCCAGCCCAGCGCACCGAAGCCCGCTAGAAGCCAGCAATCTTCGATGCTGTTCGCCTGCGAGAAAACGCCGAGAATGCACAGCGTGATGATCGGCGGGTAAAGCCATTTGTACGGCACTTTGAGAAGCTGCGCGAACATGTTGGCAAGCGGCAGGTTCATGATGAGAAGCATCACATTGCCGATGTAAAGGCTCGCGATGACCGCCCAGACAAGGCTCGAATTCTGCGTGAACATTTCCGGCCCGGGCTGCAGGCCGAACATGATGAGCGCGCCCAGAATGATCGCCGTCGTGCCGGAACCCGGAATACCGAGCGCGAGCATCGGGATCATGGCCGCGGTCGCGGCCGCGTTGTTGGACGCTTCCGGACCGGCCACACCTTCGATCACGCCGGTGCCGAATTTCTCCGGATGCTTCGAAACCTTCTTCTCGACGATGTAGGCGACGAAACTTGCGATCGTCGCGCCTGTTGCGGGCAGTACGCCGACGAAAAATCCGATCGTCGTTCCGCGCAGGATCGCCGGCACGCTCCGCCGCATCTCGTCGCGGTTCGGCAAAACTTTGCCGACTTTCGCAACCGGCTGCTCGGTGGCCTGCGAACAGCTGGCGAGCACTTCACCGATGCCGAACAAAGCCACGGTCAGCACGATGAACTCGATGCCGTCCAGCAGCCACACCGCTCCGAAGTCGAAACGCGAAATACCCGTTTGCGGATCGATGCCGATCGTTGCCAGGATGAGCCCGGCAATGCCGGCAGCAACACCCTTCAGGACGGATGCGCCGCTGACCGCGGCCAGCGCCATAAGACCCAGAACGACGAGCGAGAAATATTCCGGCGGTCCAAACGACAGAGCGGCCTTTGCCAGAGGCGGCGCCACGAGCGTCAAACCGAGGGCGCCGATTGTTCCGGCGAAGAACGAGCCGATGGCGGCGATGCCGAGCGCTTTGCCGGCATCGCCCCTCTTGGCCATCTGATAGCCTTCGATGCTGGTCATCACGGTGGTGGACTCGCCCGGCACGCTCAGCAGCACCGAGGTGATGGTTCCGCCGTACTGGGCGCCGTAATAGATGCCCGCGAACATGATGATCGACGCGGTCGGATCGGAGCCGAAGGTCAGCGGCAGCAGAAGAGCAATCGCCGCCGACGGGCCAATCCCGGGCAGCACGCCGACGAGCTGGCCGAGGAACACACCGAGGAAACACATCAGAAGATTTGTCGGTGTAATTGCCGTCGAGAAACCGCCAGCAAGATCCATCAGAGATTCCATGTCAGTAGCTCCAGGGGAAGACGGGCACCGGGATCTGGAGCCAGCGCGCAAAGATCACAAGGAAGATGCCTGTAACGACAGCCGAGACAATCGTCGAGCGCACGAGCGGCAACTTCTCCACATAGGAAAACATGAAGAGCATCATGAGAAAGAGCGGAACCGCGAAGCCGACAAAATCGAGGCTGGCTACGGCCAATATGAGCGCGCCGAGGAGCTTGAACGATTTCGTCAGCGGCTCACGCTCGACGACCTGTTCGACGGGCGTCGTCAGCAGCATGACGATGACACCGACGGACAGCCCGACCAGCAGCACCCCGAAGACAAGCGGCAGGAAACCCGAATCCGGCGCGAAGCCCGACCAGATCGCGAAGTCCAGAGACCCCGCGACCCAGTACAGACCAACGGTCGCGAATAAGGCGGCGAAAGCGATTTCGCCTTTAATCGCATCCAGTTTCATATGCTATTGCCTCACTGAGCAGCGGGTTTTCCCAGGAGGTCGCGGTACAGCTTCTCCTGGTTGGCGAGGAAAGCTTCGAAATCCTTGCCGACGATGAAAGACTCCGCCGCCGCATTGTCGGCGATGTATTTCTTCATCGTGGCGGACTCAGCGACCTTGCGCATGATGCCCTGCCAGTAGGTCTGGACCTCCTCGCTCACGCCCTTGGGAAGGGCGATGCCGCGCCACATCTGGAAGTTTTCGGCGTTGATGCCCGATTCCTTCATCGTCGGTACATCACCGAACGCCTCGAAGCGGTCGTCGCGGAACACGCCGAGAGCACGCACGGCCCCCGACTTCAGGTGCCCCATGAACTCGAGCGGATTGCCGATGACCCCGTCCACATGGCCGCCCAGAAGATTGGTGAGCGCTTCACCGCCGGAATTGAAGTTGACCGGATTGATCTGCTTGCCGATGGCTTTCGAAAACACCGTGATCGCCATGACGTCGGTGGTGCCGCCCGTCGCGAAGTTGAAGGTCTTGTCGGGCTTTGACTTCACGTCCTCGACGAATTCCTGAATCGTCTTGTATTTCGAATCGCCTTTCACGAAGAGCAGGAAGTCGTCCAGCATGAAGTTGGCGACAGGCTGAACTTCGGTGAGAGTTTTTGCCTGCGGCGTCAGGATCGGCGTGATCTGGGTCGTGCCGTTGACCAGAATGATCGTGTGCGGGTCCGCCTTGCGGCTGGCCGACACATAGCCGATGCCGGCCGCGCCGCCGCCGCCCGGACGGTTGTTAATGACCAGCGGAACGGGAAGAAGCTTTTCTTCCACGATAACCTTGCCGATCACGCGCGCCATCAGATCCGAACCGCCGCCCACGCCAAACGGGATCACCAGTTCCACATCGCGGGTGGGCGTCCAGCCCTGACCGAATGCCGTTCCGGCCACCGAGGCCATGCCGACGGCAAGAGTCGCCGCACCAATCACGAACTTTCTGCGTGAGACAGTCATCAGGAACCTCCCCAGGTTTCCGCGCGATTTTTCGCGTCGGATTTGAATTATGAATTCAGTTTGACACGTCATGGGTGGAATGCAACGACTTTCCACCTTACCGGCAAAAAGACTTTCCTCAGCGCCTCAAGCGCCTGTGGTCGCTATGAAATATGGTTCGTTGCCGACCCCGGAAACGCGCCCGACTTCCGTCAGATCGGCCGCATCAAGCACCCAGAGCGTACCGGAACGAGCGCCCAGCTTCTGCCCGCCCGCGACAACCACGAACCGTCCGTCCGGGGTCGCCAGCACGCCGCGCGGCGCGGCGGTCCCCTGCCCGACGGTCAGAGTGCGGCGCACTTCCTGACGCGCGCCCGTAAGGGCTGCTGCGACATCGATGCGGCTGACCGTACCGCTTCGCGTGCACGTCACATAAAGAGCGTCCCCCGCCGGAGAGAAGGCAATACCGATGGGGCGGCTCGGTTGCTCCTCGTCGTCCGTGCCGACGAGAATGCGTGCCACAACGGCATTCGCGGGGTCGCTCGCGGCAGCCGGAATGGACACGATGGAAATAAAGGCCCCCTCTTTTCCGCTCGCCGCATCCTCGCGATCGGCCGTGGCAAGAAGGCGCTGATCCGGACTGACCGCCAGCCCGAACGGTCCCGACGAGACAGGAACCCGGCCGATCTCTGCCTGCTCAGACGCAAGAAGCCTCGACAGAGACAGAACCGACACATCGTTCGTTCCGCCGTTCGCTGTAAAGACGAGATCGTGTTCGGAGGAGATGGCAATCCCGTTCGGATTAGGAAAGCCGCCGAATTCCGGTGACGGGGACGAACTCCGGCTGGGTTCGCCGCGATGTTCAAGCACACAGGAATGAACGACACGCGCGCTCACGGCATCGACCACCGCAACCGAGGAGCCGCCATCCTCCGTCCCACGTCCTTCCGCGGACGTCACCAAAAGATGCCCCGTCTCCGCCATGACGCACGCGACAGGGCCGCCCGCCTGCAGCTCGATCGTTTCGAGCAGCGCATGGGCCGATTGCCCGGACGAGGGCTGCAATGTCCGCACGAGATCGAGAACGGCGACCGTCCCGGCATGCCCGTGCGGCATGCGTGCGGTGTCGTCGGGCGATGCGTTGCCGGCATGGTTGACGACGAAGATGCGCCCGATGTCCTGCGCGACGCAGACACTGACCGGCAGACCGCAGGCGGCGACGGCGCCCGTGGGCGTCATGATGTCCGGCGTCACGCGCACCCGGTTGACGATGGCCGCGTCCTTGTCCCGTGCGGCCGGGTTCAGCGCACGGTCAAGGTCGACGACCGTCACTTCGGCGTCCCAACGTCCGCACACCAGAATCTTCAGCCCCACGGGCGGCGTCATACCGCGACCTCTTCATCCAAGAAAGAACAGGGCCATGCCTGTTCTGTGCGTACGCTCGACTTTTATTCTGCTGCGATTTTGGTTTGTTTCCGAGCGATTTCGGTGAAGTAGTCCATGGCGGCCTGTGCGCCGCCTTTTTTATGGGGAATTGCGGCGA
>LNFM01000293.1_pt1 | contig 129127 bp, 124 predicted proteins | sample 596031 | NCBI WGS metagenome assembly LNFM01 (sample SAMN04254537, study PRJNA301005) | activated carbon metagenome | isolation source: dual media filters at the Ann Arbor, Michigan drinking water treatment plant | place: USA: Ann Arbor | reverse complement strand
TTCCGCAAGGCTCAACTGATCCCGCTCCGCCATCTCTGCCTCCCATCCGAAAAAGGCAGTGAATCACAGGCAGCGAATTACGCAACGATCCCCCACGGGGTGAGGGAGTTCACCCACGTTTGTGGAAGGGCACCTTGCGCACCCCTTATTAAACGTATAAAGATATCCTTATATGGTGGGAACCCGCCCATAGCCCGGACGCCCAGGCTCATCTAAATGACCGAACGCAACGCCCAGCTCGGCTTCGACGCTCTCAATTCGGCCCTGAAGGCCGCAGGTGAGGAGACGCGGCTGCGCGTGCTGGCGCTGCTGGCGGAAGCCGAACTCACCGTCTCCGACCTCACCGACATCCTGCGCCAGTCGCAGCCGCGCATTTCCCGCCACCTAAAGCTGCTGGTCGAAGCCGGGCTGATCGAGCGCTTCCGCGAGGGCACCTGGGCCTTCTTCCGGCTCGCCGAGCATGGTGGCGGCGCCGAGGTGGCGCACGCGCTGCTCGCCCATCTCAATCCCGCCGACCAGACCATATCCCGGGACCGCGAACGGCTTGCCTCGGTGCGGCAGGCCCGCGCCATCGCGGCGCAAGCTTACTTCCGCTCGCACGCGGCCCAGTGGGACCGCATCCGCAAGCTGCATGTCGCCGACGACGCGGTCGAAGAGGCAATCCGTGCGGCGCTCGCCGACAAGCCGTTCCGCTCGCTGCTCGATCTCGGCACCGGCACCGGCCGCATGCTGGAATTGTTCGGCCCCGAAATCGAGCGCGGCCTCGGCCTCGACCTGTCGCTCGACATGCTGCTCCTGGCGCGCGACCGGCTGGAGCGCGCCGGCTTGAAAAATTGCAGCGTGCGCCAGGGCGACCTCTACGACCTGCCGCTCGGCAACGACTCGTTCGACGTCATCATCCTGCATCAGGTGCTGCACTTCCTCGACGATGGCGGCCGCGCCATTCGCGAAGCCGCGCGCGTGCTGCGGCCGGGCGGGCGTCTGCTGGTTGTCGACTTCGCGCCGCATGAGCAGGAGTTTTTGCGCGAACAGTTCGCGCATCGCCGCCTCGGCTTCACACCGGAGACGGTGTCGCAATGGATCGTGCAGTCCGGCCTCGAGCCGGTGATGCACAAGAGCCTGAAGCCCGAGCCGGGCAGCGACGGCAAGATCGCAGTGTCGCTCTGGCTGGCGCGCGATGGCCGCGCATTGATGGCAAACCCGCAACGCCGCGAGGTGGCGTGATGATCAGCGCGCTTCGCCCCAGCCGTTTCATGCCGCCGGGCCATAACCGCATCAACGTGTCGTTCGAATTCTTCCCGCCGAAGGACGAGGCGATGGAGAAGACATTGTGGGAATCGGTCGAGCGGCTGGCGCCCCTGGCGCCGCAATTCGTTTCGGTGACCTACGGCGCCGGCGGCTCGACGCGCGAGCGCACCCACGCCACCGTCAAGCGCATTCTGGCCGAGACGTCGCTGACGCCGGCGGCGCATCTCACTTGCGTCGCGGCGACGCGCGGCGAGGTCGATGAGATCGTGCGCGAATATCATAATGCCGGCGTGCGCCATATCGTCGCCTTGCGCGGCGATCCGGTGTCCGGCGCTGGCGAAAAATATGCGCCAACGCCGGGCGGCTACGAGAACGCCGCCGACCTGGTCGGCGGCATCAAGCGCGTGTCGCCCGATTTCGAAGTGTCGGTGTCGGCCTATCCGGAGCGGCATCCGGATTCCGCTACGGTCGAGGCCGATATCGACATGCTCAAGGCCAAGGTCGATGCCGGCGCGACGCGGGCGATCACGCAGTTCTTCTTCGAGAACGATCTGTACTTCCGTTATCTCGACCGCGTGCGCGCGCGCGGCATCGATATCCCGATCGTGCCGGGCATCTTGCCCGTGCAGAATTTCAAGGCGGCGGTGAATTTCGCCGCGCGCGCCGGCGCGTCGGTGCCGGCGTGGCTGGCTGAGCGTTTCGCCGGCCTTGATGGCGATCCGGCGACGCGCAAATTGATCGCCGCCGCCGTCGCTGCCGAACAGGCCATCGATCTTTTGGATCGCGGCGTCACCTCGTTTCATTTCTACACCATGAATCGCGCCGACCTCGTCTACGCGATCTGTCATTTGCTCGGCTTGCGGCCGGCGGTGGAACAAGCAGCCTGAACGGAGTTCGTTGAAGTGACAGCGTCGAAGACCAGTATCCGCGCCGAATTCCTTGCTGCCATGCGCGAGCGCATTCTGGTGCTCGACGGCGCCATGGGCACGATGATCCAGGCGCTCAAGCTCGACGAGGAAGGCTATCGCGGCTCGCGCTTCGACGCCTGGAACCGCGAAGTGCGCGGCAACAACGATCTGCTCAATCTGTCCCGGCCGCGCTCGATCCGCGACATCCACTACAAGTATTTCAAGGCCGGTGCCGACATCGTCTCGACCAACACGTTCTCGTCGACGTCGATCGCGCAGGCCGATTACGGCATGGAAGGCATCGCCTACGAATTGAACGTCGCGGGCGCGCGGCTGGCGCGTGAGGCCGCCAACGACGCGCAGGCCGAGGACGGCATTCGCCGCTTCGTCACCGGCGCGCTTGGGCCGACCAACCGCACCGCGTCGATCTCACCGGACGTCAGCAATCCCGGCTACCGCGCCATCAACTTCGACCAGTTGCGCATTGCCTATGGCGAACAGATCAAGGGCCTGATCGACGGCGGCGTCGACATGCTGCTGATCGAGACCATCTTCGACACGCTTAATGCCAAAGCGGCGATCTTCGCCATTGCCGAGGCTTGCGCCGAACGCGGCATCGACATTCCAGTAATGATCTCCGGCACGATCACCGACCGTTCCGGCCGCCTGCTGTCCGGCCAGACGCCAGAGGCGTTCTGGAATGCCGTGCAGCACGCCAATCCGGCGACCATCGGGCTCAACTGCGCGCTCGGCGCCACCGAAATGCGCGCGCATATCGACGAACTCGGCCGCGTCGCCAACACCTTCGTCTGCGCCTATCCGAATGCCGGCCTGCCCAACGAGTTCGGCTATTACGACGAGAGCCCGGACTACATGGCCGAACTGCTCGGCGAATTCGCCAGCGCCGGCCTCGTCAATGTCGTCGGCGGCTGCTGCGGCACCACACCGGAACACATATCCGCGATCGCCAAGGCGGTGTCCGGGAAGACGCCGCGCGCGATCCCTGAGATTGCGCCGCAGTTGCGGCTGTCCGGCCTGGAGCCGTTCACGCTGACGCCGCAAATCCCCTTCGTGAATGTCGGCGAACGCACCAACGTCACCGGTTCGGCCAAATTCCGCAAGCTGATCACCGCCGGCGACTACGCCGCGGCGCTGACCATCGCCCGCGAGCAGGTCGAGAACGGCGCGCAGGTCATCGACGTCAACATGGACGAAGGCCTGCTCGATTCCGAAGCGGCGATGGTGACGTTCCTCAATTTGATCGCCGCCGAGCCGGATATCGCCCGCGTGCCGGTGATGGTCGATAGTTCGAAGTTCTCAGTGATCGAAGCCGGCCTCAAATGCCTGCAAGGCAAGGCGGTGGTCAATTCGATCTCGATGAAGGAAGGCGAAGAAGCCTTCATCCACCATGCTAAGATCGTGCGCGCTCACGGCGCGGCCGTCGTCGTCATGGCCTTCGACGAGAAGGGCCAGGCTGACACGTTCCAGCGCAAGACGGAAATCTGCGCGCGCGCCTACGACATTCTGGTCAACCAGGTCGGCTTCCCGCCGCAGGACATTATTTTTGACCCCAACATCTTCGCCATCGCCACGGGCATGGAGGAGCACAACAATTACGGCGTCGACTTCATCGAGGCGGCGCGGTGGATCCGCAAGAACCTGCCGCATGTCCATATTTCCGGCGGCGTCTCCAATCTGTCGTTCTCGTTCCGCGGCAATGAGCGAGTGCGCGAGGCGATGCATTCGGTGTTTCTCTATCATGCGATTGCCGCCGGCATGGATATGGGCATCGTCAATGCCGGACAAATGGCGGTCTATGACGATCTCGATCCGGAACTGCGCGAAGCCTGCGAGGACGTCATCCTCAACAAGCGCCCCGATGCGTCGGAGCGCCTGCTCGCGCTTGCCGACAAATTCCGCGGTGCCGGGCAGGAGGCGAAAGCGGTCGATCTCGCCTGGCGCGACAAGTCTGTTGAGAAACGGCTGGCGCATGCTTTGGTGCACGGCATCACCGAATTCGTCGAAGCCGACACCGAAGAAGCGCGTGCGAAAGCCAAGCGGCCGCTCGATGTGATCGAAGGCCCGCTGATGGACGGCATGAATATCGTCGGCGACCTGTTCGGCTCCGGCAAGATGTTCCTGCCGCAAGTGGTGAAGTCGGCGCGCGTCATGAAGCAGGCGGTCGCCTATCTGATGCCGTTCATGGACGCCGAGAAGGCCGAGCGCCGCGCCGCCGGTGGCGCCGAGGAGCGCTCGACGAACGGCAAGATTATCATGGCGACGGTGAAGGGCGACGTGCACGACATCGGCAAGAACATCGTCGGCGTTGTGCTCGCCTGCAACAATTACGAAGTCATCGACCTCGGCGTCATGGTGCCGGCGGCGAAGATTCTCGAAGTTGCCAAGGCCGAGGGCGCCGACATCATCGGCCTCTCCGGCCTGATCACGCCCTCGCTCGACGAGATGTGCCATGTCGCAGCCGAGATGGAGCGCCAGGGCCTCGATCTGCCGCTGATGATCGGCGGCGCGACCACGAGCCGCGTGCATACCGCGGTGAAGATTCATCCGAACTACCGGCGCGGGCAGGCGGTCTATGTCAACGATGCCAGCCGCGCCGTCGGCGTCGCGCAGGCCCTGATGTCGGCCGACAACAAGGTGGCGTACGTGTCCGAGCTGCGTGGCGAATATCGCAAGATCGCCGACGCGCATGCGCGCGCCCAGGAGGACAAGGTGCGGCTGCCGCTGGCCTCAGCGCGCGCCAATGCGCTCAAGCTCGACTGGTCGGGCGCTTACGTGCCGCCGGCGCCGAGCTTCCTCGGCTCCGAAGTGCTGGCGGATTATCCCATCGCCGATCTGGTCGAGATCATCGACTGGACGCCGTTCTTCCAGACCTGGGAATTGAGCGGACGGTTCCCGGCCATTCTCGACGACGCCAAAGTGGGAGAGGCGGCGCGCTCGCTTTATAATGATGCGCGCGCCATGCTCGACAAGATCGTCGCCGAGAAATGGTTCAAGGCCTCAGCGGTGATGGGCTTCTGGCCGGCCAACAGCGTCGGCGACGATGTGCATGTCTATGCCGACGAAATGCGGGCAAAGCCGGTGGCTGTCTTGCACGGCTTGCGCCAGCAATTGTCGAAGCGCGAAGGCCGCTTCAACGAGTCGATGTCGGATTTTGTCGCGCCGCGCGACAGCGGGCTGAGGGATTATGTCGGTGCTTTCACCGTCACTGCAGGCATCGGTGAGGACGTCATCGCCGAGCGTTTCAAGCGCGCCAACGACGATTATTCGGCGATCATGGTCAGCGCGCTTGCCGACCGATTGGCCGAAGCCTTCGCCGAGCGGCTGCACCAGAATGTGCGCAAGGAATTCTGGGGCTATGCGCCGGACGAGGCGCTGTCGCATGACGACATCATCACCGAGAAGTATCGCGGCATTCGTCCGGCGCCGGGCTATCCATTGCAGCCCGATCACACCGAGAAAGGCACGTTGTTCCAGTTGCTCGGCAGCGAGCGCATCGGCGTCAAGCTGACCGAGAGCTATGCGATGTGGCCGGGCGCCGCGGTGTGCGGCCTGTATTTCAGCCATCCGCAAGCGCATTACTTCGGCGTAGGCAAGATCGAACGCGACCAGGTCGAGGACTACGCACGCCGCAAGGGCTGGAGCGTGCAGGAAGCCGAGCGCTGGCTGGCGCCGATCCTGAATTACGATCCGCGCCACGCGCCGAGTATTGCCGCGGCTTAAACACTTGCTGTCATTCCGGGACGCGTCGAAGACGCGGACCCGGAATCCATAACCCCGGTCTGTGATTATGGATTCCGGGTTCGCGGCCAATTGGCCGCGCCCCGGAATGACGGGGTGACAAAAAAACACCGGAGCGTTTCCACTCCGGTGTTCAATTTGTGCCCTGGATTTTCACCGGGCGATGATCGGTACGGCTTCGTCGTAGAACGCTTTGAAGTCAGAACGCACCCAGCAGAACAGCGCCGACGAACATGAACACGGCGCACACAGCCAGTACATCCAACCGTCTCAGAGCAAGGTCCACGGCAGTGCCTCCCTTGTTGAGCAGCCTTCCGTCTAGCACGGCAGGCCAAGCTGCTTAAGCCTCAGCGCGGCTGGAAAAAGCGAAATGTGCGTGAACGATCATGCGCCGCCGGCATGGCTGGCATTGCCATCGCAAGCGGTTGATCGCGCGGCATAAAGAAATGCCGTGCTGTGGAAGGCGGTGGCCGGAACCGATGGTGGGCGGCGGATTCCGGCAAAGTCGGCCCATTCCGCAGCCCGTTCGACAAATCTTGCTGCAACGCAATTAAGCAGCGCCTGCAAAATTGCATATGCTCTTCGCGCTTCTCGCGGCGCGGTTCGGCGGCGTCCGCGGCGGTTCGCGGCCTTGACGGGCTGACGTGAAGACAATACGCAAAAGCATTCGCCAATGGCGGCGCGTTCGCCCTTGCGCTTTTCAAAAACGTTCTCCGGGAGAAACCATGACCAAACTCCGCTCATCACTGTTGGCCGTTCTCGGTCTTGCCGTTCTTGGTTCTGCCGCGCTGCCGGTTGCCTCCGCCTCGGCGCAAACCGCAGCAAGTTCGTCAGCTTGGCCGTCCCGCACCGTGCGCTTTGTCATTCCGCTCGGCCCCGGTTCCGGCGTCGACATCACCGCGCGTCTGATCGGCGACAAGCTTTCGGCCAAATGGGGCCAGTCGGTGGTGATCGAGAACAAGCCGGGCGGCGACGCCATTGTCGCAATCAACACCGTCATCGGCGCGGCCGACGACCATATTCTTCTGTTCGCGCCGGCTTCGACCTTCACCGCGCATCCGCTGCTGCACGAGAAGCTGCCGTACAAGCCCGACGACATGGTGCCGATCGCGCGCGTCACCAACACCTTGATCGCGCTCGGCGTGCCGGCCGAACTCGGCGTGTCGACGGTCAAGGAACTGGCGGCCAAGATCAAGGCCGAGCCGGGCAAATTGAACTACGCTTCGGTGACCGGCGCCAACGATTTGTTGTTCGCGGCATTCCTCAAGACCGAAAATCTCGACATGGCGAAAGTGCCGTACAAGAATCCGGTCGAGGCCATCAACGATCTCGCCGAAAACCGCATCCAGTCTTTCGTCGGCGCTTACGCGATCATGCGGCCGCGCGTGCAGGCCGGCAAGGTCAAGGTCATCGCGTTGACCAATGCGGAGCCGGCGGAGTCGCTCAAGGATATTCCGACCGCGGCGCAGGCCGGCTTCAAGTCGCTGCAGCTCGACGGCCTCGTCGGCCTGCTCGGACCGAAGGGCATGCCGCTGGCCGTTCGCCAGAAGATCGCCGCCGACATCAAGGCGGTCGTCACCGATCCGGAGATCAACGCCAAGCTCGCCGCCACCGGTCAGGTGGTTAATCCGGGCACGCCGGAAGAGTTCGACGCCGCGCTCAAGGACCAGTCCGCCAAGGTCGTCGACATTGGCAAGGTGCTCGGCATCAAGGCCGCGCAGTAAAAAGAGCGCGTGGACAAAAATCATCCGCCCTGGACATGGCCGGGGCGGATTTTTTTATGTGTTGATTCGCTTCATGATGGCGTCGGTCAGGCGGCGCGCCGCCGGCATGATGATGAAAGCGGTCGCCGCCGCGATCGGCCAGGAGATGAAATAGGCCTTGGCCCATTGCTCCACGAAGTCGCCGCGCAGGCCGAGATTGATGAAGGTGACGACGAGCGTCACCATGCACACCATCACCGCGGTCATCAGGACGGCGAGAATAAGCCTGGCCAGCATGTGCAAAGTCTCCGTCCGCCCGCGCGATGAGGCGATGTGACTGATGCGGCGGGCGGCGTCAACGATTTCTTATCCTTAATAAATTCCTCCGCGACAGCATTGATGTCTCGTTAAAGATACTCACCGCATTTTAAACGGCATGAATGGCCGTGTTTTTTTCCTGTTTTGCGGGATAACTGTGCTGTTGGCGCTGGCCGGCTGCGGCCGCAGCATGATGCAAGGTGAGCGCGCGGCGTGGCGCAGCCAGGCCGAAGCGCAGTGTATGCAGTCCGGCGCGGTCAAGCTCGGCGGCGGCATCGTGCAGGCCAAGCCGATCGAAGGTCCCGGCATGTGCGGCGCTGATTTCCCGCTCAAGGTCGCGGCGCTCGGCGAAAGCACGCGCATGAGCTATTCCGACATTCCGCGGCCGCCCGGCGGCGTCGGCAACGGTTCGCAGCCGAACTGGCCGCCGACGCAGGCGCGTTACGGTCAGCCGATGTCCACGCAGCCTGTCGCCGCGCCGCCGCCGCAAGGCCACCAGCTGCGCTGGACTCCGGGCGCGCCGTCGATCGGCGCGCCGGAAGTCACCGCGCCGAGTTCAAGCGCGCCAGTCGACAATGCGCCGTTCTATGGCGCGCCGCCGTCGCGCCCGATGTCGATCTACGCGCCCGGCGTTCCGGTGCCCGATGATATTCCCGACGATGCCGAATTACCGCAGCAGCGCGGAATGCCGCCGCAGCGCCTGCAGGATGCCTATAACGCGCCGAGCTACCCGCCGCCGCAACAGCAACGCCCGTTGCCGGCGCTCGGGCCCAGCCTTGGATCCATGCGCGGACCGATGTCGACCGGCGCGATCATGCCCGCCACCGTGCAGCCTGCGGCGACTCTGTCCTGCCCGATTGTGTCGGCGCTCGATAAATGGGTCAGCGAAGGCGTGCAGCCGGCGGCGCTGCGCTGGTTCGGATCGCAGGTGACGGAGATCAAGCAGATCTCGGCCTATTCATGCCGCGGCATGAACGGCGCCGGCGGTCACGGCATCTCCGAACACGCTTTCGGCAATGCGCTCGACATTGCCGGCTTCACGCTGGCCGACGGCCGCAAGGTCGTCATCAAGAACGCCTGGCGTAACGGCACGCCGGAGGAACAGGGCTTTCTGCACGACGTGCAGCTCTATGCCTGCGACACGTTCAACACCGTTCTGGCGCCCGGCTACAACGCCGCGCATTACGACCACATCCATGTCGACCTGATGCGGCGCAAGAACGGAAGGCGGCCGTGCCGTCCCGCGGCGATCCCCGGCGAAGTGGTCGCCGCCAAGGCGCGCGCGGTCTACGCGGCGCGGCGCGGAACGACCTATACCGGATCGATCGGCGGCAGACCCGGCAACGCCACCACCAAGCCCGGACAAATCCCGTCCGCCGTGCCCGGCGCCGATGGTCTCGATGACGAGGATGCCGACGATGCCGTGACCGGCTCGATCGCGGGCAAGCCTGCAAAACCGTTCAACAGGGTGGCGCCCGGCGACGACGGCGAATTCGACGACGACGATGTCACCGGCTCGATCCCGGCGCCGGCAAATCTCGGCTGGCCGCGGCTGGCGCCGGCTCCGCCCCGCATCGACGATCGCCACAACCGCTGATTTTACCGGCCTGGACGGCGCGCCAGCGCGGCCTGTGCCGCGGGGCGTTGGCGTGTATTCAACGGAAATTACCCGGCTTGTTAGTCCGTATTCCGGACTACTATATTGCATTTATTGACACTCTGATTGCCATTTTGCACACTCATCACTGCGGAGTCAGCAACAGTCCGCATAATGGACGATCAGGCAGTAGGGGCGCGCAAATGGACAAGGCCGTGTCAGGATTGAATCGCCGCAAAGTCACGTTGGGTCTGCTCGGTACGAGCGTGCTCGGTGCGGGCCTGCTGCCGGGAACGGCGCTGGCCGCCTTTCCGGACAAGCCGATCAAGCTGATCGTGCCGGTGCCGCCGGGCTCGGGCGTCGATGCGGTCAGCCGCGCGCTTGGCCAGGCGATGGGTGAGTCGATGGGCGTGCAGGTCGTCAACGAATACAAGCCGGGCGCCAGCGCGGTGGTCGGCAGCGAGGCGCTCGCGAAGTCGCCGCCCGATGGCTATACGATCATGATGGGCTACACCGCCCATTCGACCAATCCGCTGTTCAACGCCAACGTGCCCTACGACACGTTGAAGGATTTCACCACGGTGATGTACGTCTGTTACATCCCCACCGTGCTCATGGTGCACCCGTCGCTGCCGGTCAGTACGGTGCCGGAGCTGATTGCCTATATGAAGTCGAAGCCCGGCAACTACACCTACGCATCGGGCGGCGTCGGCGCCACTGCGCATCTGTGCGGCGAATTGCTCAAGCAGGTCTCGGGCGTCGATATCCAGCATGTGCCCTACAAGGGCAATGCGCCGGCGCTCAACGACATGCTTGGCGGCCATGTCACCATGATGTTCGACATCATTTCGACCGGCCTGCCGCAGGTGCAAGGCGGCAAGCTCAAGGCGCTTGCCGTCACCAGCGCCAAGCGTTCGAAGGACGCGCCGCAAATCCCGACCATGCTGGAGCAGGGCTTCAAGGATTTCGACGTCGTCGGCTGGTACATGCTGCTGGCGCCGGCCAACCTGCCGCCCGACGTGCTGGCCAGGCTCAACGCCGAGGCCAACAAGGCGCTTAAGAATCCCGCCGTCCATGAAAAACTCTCGACGCTTGGCTTCGAGACCGTCGGCGGCTCGCCCGAGGATGCCAACAAGTTCCTGCGCTCGGAAATGACCAAATGGGCCGAGGTCGTCGCCAAGTCCGGTCTGAAGGCAAAATAGCGGCGAATGAGAATATTCGACGTTCATTCGCACTGGGGCACCCGGCGCGGCTATCCGCTGCAAAGCGAAGCCGAACTGGCGCAGCAGAAACGAGTCTGGAATTCCGAGGCGCGTTATCACACCGATGACGAGATGGCTGACTACTTCCGCAGCCAGAGCGTCAAGACGATCCTCGATTTTGGATTTACCAAGAATCTGCCGCTCGACCAGGTGCGCGCGTTGCACGACTACGGCATGGAAGTGCAGGCGCGGCACGCCGACGTCATCCATGGCTTGTGGCTGCAAATCCATCCGAAGGAAGGCGAGGCCGGCGTCAAGGAGTTCGAGCGGTGCAGCGCGGCGAGCAAGGGCTTCATCGGCTATCTCGTATCCGGCGCCGGTATCGGCAAGCCCTGTGACGACGAGGTTTACGCGCCGTATTACGACATCAGCGAAAAGACCGGACGGCCGGTGCTGGTCATGGTCGGTTATAACGGCGGCGGCGCCGGTCATCCCGGCGGCGGCGGCATGAAGCTCGACCATTGCCATCCGCGCCATGTCGACTCGCTGGCTGCGGAGCGTCCCAACCTGACGATCATCGCCGGCCGTCCGGCCTGGCCATGGCAGGACGACATGATCGCAGTGCTGCTGCACAAGCCGAACGTGCACAACGAACTGCACGGCTGGTCGCCGAAATATTTCACCGACGCGCTCAAGCGCGATATTCCGCGCCGTCTGACAAACCGGATGATGTTCGGCGCCGACTATCCGCTGTTCACCTATGAGCGGCTCGTCGCCGACTGGCGCGGGCTCGGTTATGACGACGCGGTTCTCGACAAGGTCATGCACGGCAATGCCGAGCGGCTGTTCAAGATAGGGGCGGCCGGATGACGGACTTGCAGGGCAAGGTGGCGATCGTCGGCGGCTCGAGCGACGGCATCGGCTACGCTATCGCGCGGCGGCTGGCCGGCGACGGCGCCGATGTCGCCGTGGTGGCCCGGCGCAGCGAAAAGCTCGAAGCGGCGGCAGCGCGCATCCGCGAAGAAACCGGCCGGCGCGTCTTCACGGTCGCCGCTGACATTCGCAAGGCCGAGGATTGCGGCCGCATCATCGATGACTCGCTCAAGCATTTCGGCCGGCTCGATATCCTCATCAATAACGACGGCGCGCCGCCGCTCGGCGATATCGCCGATTTCGACGACGCCGCCTGGGACAAAGCCTGGCAGCAGAATTTTATGAGCGTGGTGCGGTTGTGCCGCGGCGCGGTGCCGGCGATGCGCGCGGCCGGCGGCGGCCGCATCGTCAACATCACCGCGCTGTCGGCGTTGCAGCCGGTGCCGAAGTTCGGCCTGTCGGTGGCGACCTGGGCCGGCGTCATCGGCTACGCCAAGACTCTGTCGCTGGAAATCGCCGCCGACAACATCACGGTGAACACGATTTGTCCCGGCCGCATCGCCACCGGCCGTCTCGCCAAGGTGTTCGGCGCCGAAGGCATCGGCGCGGCGGCCGAGGACGGCGAAGCGGAAAAACTGAAAAAGGTGGTGCCGCTCGGCCGTATCGGCGAGCCGCGCGAAATCGCCGCGCTGGTGGCGATGCTGGTTTCCGCCGACGGCGGATATATCACCGGCGCGACCATGCATGTAGACGGTGGAAGGCGGACGAACCTGATATGAACGCCAGCCTCGACAGCAACGTGAATTATCCCTGGCTGCACAAGTCGTTCGACATCGACCGGCTCGTCGCCGACTATCCACCGCCGCCGACTTTCTTCAATGGCATCTTTCGCGCGTCGCGCGACGAAGTGCGCGCACTTCAGGAGAAGCGTTTCCTGCAAACCATGAAGCGCGGCTGGGAGATCGCGTTTTTCCAGCGCCACTGGCGCGGCGCCGGCATGCAGCCGGGCGACATCAAGGGCCTCGACGACCTGCCGAAAATTCCGGCCTACACGGTCGAGCACATCCGCAAGAGCATCGAGGCGCATCCGCCATTCGGCGATTTCATGGGTGTCGCGCCAGGCGGCCCCAATCCGATGCCGCTCGTTTTGCAAACCAGCGGCGGCACCACCGGTCTGCCGCGGCCGATGCTTTATTCGCCACATGACCGCGAGGTGATGGCGATCCTCGGCGCGCGCCGCTACGCCATGCAGGGCATGATGCCCGGCGACATGGTGCTGGTGGCGTTCTCGCTCGGCCTCTCCAATGGCGGCATGGCGAACCGCGAAATTCTCTGGAAATACACCGGCGCCGTGCCGGTGATGACCGGCGGCGGCGCCACCACCCCGACGCGGCGTCAGATCGAAATCTGCAAGGCCTGGGGCATCAATGTCGTCCTGGCGTTTCCGTCCTACCTGCGCCACATGGCGCTGGTCGCACGCGACGAAATGGGCATCGACGTGCGCGATTTCAAAGTGCGCATGCTCGGCTCCCATATCGGCATCGAGGACCGCAAGACGATCGAGGAACTGTGGGGCGCGCCCTGTTACGATTCCTACGGCACGCACGAGAACGGCACCCTGGCGACCGAGTGCAAGCTGCAAAACGGCATGCACATCAACGAGGACGCTTTCTTGCTTGAAATCGCCGATCCGGAAACCGGCGCGGTGGTAGAGGACGGCGAGCGCGGCAGCCTGCACATCACCACTCTGTTCCGCGACAGCGCGCCGCAAATCCGTTTCAACATCAACGACGTTTCTTCGTACATGACCGGGCCGGACTGCCCGTGCGGCTGCACCTTCCGGCGGCTGACCAAGATCTACGGCCGCAACGACAACATGATCAAGGTGCGCGGCGTCAATGTGTTCCCCGAGGCGGTCGGCGTGACGGTGGCCGCCGACACGCGCACCAACGGCGAGTTCTTCTGCATCATCGAGCGCGTCGGCGAAAGCGGCCGCGAAGAACTCACGGTGATGGCCGAAGTGCGCGACATGGCGGCGCATTCCGGCGCGGTCAAGGAAGATCTCGAGCGGCGGCTCAAGGAAGTGATCGGCCTGCGCACCACGGTGGTCCCGGTCGGCCTGAAAGAACTCGACCCGCATACCGGCACGTCGCAGACCTCGAAAGTGAAACGATTGCTCGATAAACGAAAGGCGACCTGATATGGGCGTACAGACGATCGATCGGGCGGTGGCCATTCTGCATTGGCTCGGCAACAGCGGCGAGCAGGGCATGCGGCTGGTCGAACTGCAACGCGCGCTTGGCCTGAAGCGGCCGACCGTGCATCGTATTCTGTCATCGCTGATGGAGCATGGCCTGGTATCGAATGACAGCCGCACGCATCTCTACCGGCTCGGCTGGGAAGCGGCGGTGCTCGGCTGGTCGTCGGTGCCGGTCGGTTTCGATCTGCGCGAGACCGCGCAAGGCGCAATGAGCCGGCTTGCCGAGGAAACCGGGGCGACGGTCGTGCTATGCGCCTGCTCGCGGCGCGAAACGGTTTGCATCGACCGCAAGGCCGGCAGCTACCCGATCAAGGTGTTCACCGTCGAGGTCGGCACGCGCCGGCCGCTCGGCGTCGGCGCCGGCAGCATCGCCGCGCTCGCTGCCTTGCCCGAGGAGGAAGCCGATGCCGTCATCAAGGGGCTGATGGAGCCGCTGCAATCCTATCCGGAAGCCTTGCGGCGCAGCATCGTGCCGTCGGTGCGGCTGGCGCGCAAAACCGGTTTCGCGGTCAGCGACGGGCTGGTGCTGCCGACCGTCATCGGCGTCGGCGTAGCTTTGCGCGATCCGCGCGGCGTGCCGATCGGCACGCTCGGCATCGCCTCCTTCAAGGACAGCGCCTCCGACAAGCGGATTTCCGACTATGCGCAGTTGCTGTTGCGCGAACAGGCCAAGATCGAGCGGGCGTTCCGTGACAAGATGATGGCGCGGGCGAAAACGCAGGCCCTGGCCCCACGCCCGGCGGCCCTGCGGCACGCGGCGCCGGCAAACCGTTAAATTGCGGCGTCCAGCAGCATCGCGCCGAACAGAATGAGGCCGGCGTCGCGGTTGGCGCGAAACAGCATCAGGCAATGCGCCGGATCGTCGATGTCGAGCCGCACGATCTGCCACGCCAGATGCGCAACGAAAGCGGCGAGCCCAGCTAAGAAGACGCCGCCGCCGCCGGCCATAAGCCCGGCGATGCCGATCAGCACGACGGCGAGCGAATAGAACACCGCCAGCATCATCGCCGTGTTCTTGCCGAACAGCAGCGCCGTCGACTTGATGCCGATCGTCATGTCGTCTTCGCGGTCCTGATGGGCGTAGATCGTGTCGTAGCCGATCACCCAGGCGATCGATCCGGCATAGAGCACGAACGCTGCGCCATCGAGCCGGCCGAATGCCGCCGGCCAGCCCATCAGCGCGCCCCACGAGAAAGCCAGGCCAAGAAATATCTGCGGCCAGTAGGTGACGCGCTTCATGAACGGATAGATCGCCACCACGCCGAGCGAGGCGAGGCCGGTGGCCACCGTGAACCAGTTAAATTGCAGCAGCACCGCGAGCCCGACCAAAGCCTGCGCCGCCATGAACACCGCGGCCTGCTTCGCCGTCACCTGCCCGGAGGGTATCGGCCGCGAGCGCGTACGTTCGACCTTGCCGTCGAGATCGCAGTCGACCAGATCGTTCCAGGTGCAACCGGCGCCGCGCATGGCGAAAGCGCCGATGAAGAACAGCGCGATATGCGCCAGGCTCGGCAGGCGGTCGGCGGCGATGCCGGCAAGTCCGGCCGACCACCAGCACGGCATTAGCAACAGCCAGGAGCCGATCGGCCGGTCGAGACGGGCGAGCCGGAGATAGGGCCGCGTGACGGCGGGGGCATGGATGTCGACCCAGTTGCCGGTCGCATCGGCGACGCGCCCGCTGGACTCGCTCATCGGCCGAGCGGGCTGCCGGTCAGCGTGTCGAACGTGCCGCGGCCGGTCTTGATGTTGTCTGTCGTGGGAACGGGCGCGTTGAGCGCATCGCTCAGGCTCGGCGCTGGCGGGCGCGGCGGACCGGCGGCGGCGGCCTGACAGACGCGGGCGCGAATGTCGTCCGACTTGGCGCGCGACTGTTTCAGATTGTCGATGATCTGCGGAGGAATGCCGCACGCCGCCTGGTTCTTGGCGGCGTAGTCGTACATTTTCTTCTCGGCCGCCGTGAACAGGTTGAACAGCCCGCACGCTTCCTTCGGCGACGGCTTGTCCTTGCGCTGGCCGGCCGCCTGGATGGCGCTGCCGCGCTTTTCCACGTCCTTGCGCAGCGCCAGGAACTGGTCGAGGCAGCGCGTATCCTGCTGCGGCGGTCCCGCCATGCCCTGCGGCGGCCGCGACCACGGATCGGGGCCGCTCTGCGGCGGCGGCGCACTTTGCGGCGGCGGGTCCCAGGGCGACGGCCCGGCTTGCGCCGGCGGCGCGGCCTGCGGTTGGGCCTGCGGCCAGGCCGAGGGGGCGGCTTGCGGCTGGGGCTCCGGCCAAGGAGATTGCGCCAAAGCCGGGCCGGCGGCGAACAGGCCGCTCGCGGCGATGACAATGGCCCAACCGAACTTCATGGACAGTTCCTTATTCCCTTAAGATTCTCTTGGCCCGCACCCGTGTAGCACCGGCCGTCCGCGGATGGCATATAACAACCTGCCGAATGCGTCGGGAAGGCGGCAAATTGCGTCAAAAATGACCGCCGGCGCGCATCTTACGGCAAACGCTCCGGACCAAGGTTACCATGCCCCGCTACGATTTCCGCACCCCCCGCATCTACCTCGATAGGCCGCTGGCCGCCGGCCAGGCGGTTCCGCTCAACCGCGACCAGGCCAATTACCTTTTGAACGTGCTGCGGCTCTCAACGGGCGACGGCGTGCTGCTGTTCAACGGCCGCGACGGCGAATGGCGCGCGGCTCTGGCCAGCGCCGGCAAGAAGACGCTGGCGGCGGAAGTGCTGGAGCAATCGCGCGAACAGCCGCATCCCGCCGACCTGCATTTCCTGTTCGCGCCGCTCAAGCATGCGCGGCTCGACTACACGGTGCAGAAGGCGGTCGAACTCGGCGTGTCGCGCATTCAGCCGGTGATGACCAAGCACACGCAGGTGTCGCGGCTCAATCTCGAGCGGATGCAGGCCAACGCCATCGAGGCGGCGCAGCAATGCGGTGTGCTGGCGGTGCCGGAGATCGTCGACGCGGTGCCGTTCAAGTCGATTCTCGCCGGCGGCGCCGAGCGCCTGTTGGTGTTTTGCGACGAGGATGCCGAGGTCAAGGACCCGGTGGCGGCCTTGGCTGCGGCGCGGCCGCAACCGAGCGCGCTGCTGCCGGCGGGCGTCGCCGGTGCACCGCAGCCGATCGCGGTCTTGATCGGGCCGGAAGGCGGCTTTGCCGAGGAGGAGCGCGAAGCGCTGCTCAAGCGGCCGAATGTGGTGCGGCTGTCGCTGGGACCGCTGATCCTGCGCGCCGACACCGCGGCGGTCGCGGCGCTGACCTTGGTGCAGGCGGTGCTCGGCGGCTGGAAATGATTTCGGTGCGGCTGCCGGCTCTGTGCCGGCAGCCAACACCGTGAACGCACTAACGCGAACACACGCGGTGAACGCAAACACGCACCGACGCGAACGCAAAAAAACACGCGAACGCTACACCCGCGCTGACGCGACGAACATTTTCGAAGAATCGGCCAACTCATCCGATTCGCTTGATCAAAGGATGCCGCGCGGCAAGCGGAGTCACGAGTCCCGGAACCGCCGAATCTGTGATCAACTCCGGCGCGCGGCGAAATAATTGTGCGGAAGTTGAATTTCCGGCAGTTCGCATGGTATTTTGCGGCGTGTCGGCGCCAAACCTGCGCTGGAGGGAGTTACCGATGTCGCGTGTTTCTGGTTGCGTTCGATACGTGGCGATCGCCGCAATCGCGCTCTGCGGCTTCATGCTGGCCGGCGCTCCGGCGCAGGCGGCGAATTTCCTGCAAAAGCAGATCTACATGAGCGGCGCCAATTTCGACGGCGACCTGCCGGCCTGCGAAGCCGCGCTCGGCAAGATCGCGTCGCGCTTCGCGCACAAGGAAAGCCGGTTCTGGAATTCGAGCCTGCAAATTCTCGGCTTCGAGAAAGTGTGGCAGACCGCGTTCAGCCCTTGGGCGAAGCACACCATTCCGCGCCGCTTCTGCAGCGCGGTGGCGCTGGTCAGCAATGGCCGCAAGCACCGCGTCGATTACTGGATCGGCGAGGACACCGGCACGATCGGCGCCGGCTGGGGCGTCGAATGGTGTGTCGCCGGTCTCGACCGCAACTGGGCCTATAATCCGGCCTGCAAGATGGCGCGGCCTTGAGCAGAACGCGGTTACTCAGCAGCGTCCTGTAGGGCGACATCGTGCGAACGGCCGGATAGCCAGTCGGCATTGTCGGCCAGAGCGAGCAAGGCCTCTTTGGTTTTCAGGAGACGTTCGCGCTCGGAGAGGGGCGTGACGATCTGCTCGGCCTTGGTTTCGCATTGTTTTGCCCAGCGGCGAAGTTCATCGGCATCCAACGGGTCTAGCATTGTGTCCTCGTGCTGAGGATCCCCTCAAATCCTCGCAGGAAGAACTCTGCCCGTGCAATTGGGATGACGCGAGTCGCTTGTAGTCTAAGAGCAAAGCACTCATTCGGCGGTGCCGGCTAAGTTGACCAATTCGACGGCGTTGCCGCTTATTGCTTGCTTGGCTCGTCGCGCTTGTTCACCGCCCGTTCAGGCGCCGTCTTTCGGCACCATGCGCAGCGTGCTGCTGTGCTTGCCGGCTTTCTCGTCAAAGACGCCGATATCGGACGACTTCTTGCCGTCGCCGCTGTGCACCAGGCCGGTGCTGGCCAGCCCGACGCGGAATAGCTCGCGCACGGCGGCGGCGCGGCTCGGCATGCGATTGCGGAAGCGGAAATCGTCGACGGCGGTCAATTCGTCCGGCGTCAGCATGATTTGCAGGCGCTCGCCGCGCGCCAGATTCTTGTCGTTGCGACGGTTTGGCACGGCCCTTATCCCCCTATGCCGAAACCCACCCCGTAGTTGGGTGAGTAACCGGCCTATAATGCGCCAGTTACTCATTGGGTTCCATTTTGTCTCCGGTCCCCATGTACCTATGTTCTTGAAATGTTCCCTCTCTTCTGCTATCCGATTGGAACTCTTGAGATATCGCAATCAGCGTTTGTTCTCACAAAAGCGTGATGAGGGTGGGGCCATGATCGCACGGCATCGGAACATCATTCAGCGTCTCGAGCGAGCGGCGCGCACCGCGGCCGTGGCCTTCAGCCTTTTATTCGTTTTTGCCGTCGTCGCTTTTGCGCAAGGGGCAGGCAACGAGCGCCGGCCCAACGAGCCGGGCCGTTTCGATTTCTACGTGCTGGCTCTGTCATGGTCGCCGTCCTACTGCGCGACCTCGGCCGAGCGCGGGCCGAACCGGACACCGGACCAGCAATGCAGCGGCCGGCCATTCGCTTTCGTCGTGCACGGGCTGTGGCCGCAATACGAGCAGGGCTTTCCGTCGAACTGCCAGGTGCCGGCGCCGCGGCTCTACCGGGGCATCGTCGATGCCAATCTCGACCTGATGCCGAGCCGCCGATTGATTTTTCACCAATGGGACAAGCACGGCACCTGTTCGGGACAGAGCGCGGCGGCCTATTTCGACACGGTGCGCAAGGCGCGCATGGCGGTGGCGATCCCGCCGGAATACGGCGACCTCGACAAACCGATGCTGGTGTCGCCCGCCGATGTCGGCGCGGCTTTCATCAAGGCCAATCCGGGGCTGAGCAAAACCGGTATGGCGGTGATCTGCAACAGCCAGTGGCTGAGCGAAGTGCGCATTTGTCTTAGCAAGGATCTTAAATTCCGCGACTGTCCCGACGTGGCGCGGCGCAGTTGCCGCCGCGACAATCTGCGCATGCCGGCGGTGCGCGGCGGATAATTTATTCAGCGAAATTTATCGCCGCCCATCCCGGCCCCTTTCTCGGCGATCGCGTTAAGCGCGCGCTAACGCTCGCAGCGCGGGTTGCGGGGATAACCCGGCCGCCTCTGCAATCGGCACAAGATTGCCGCAACGCTATTCCGCAAGGTTACGGGCGCGGTTTTCAAAGCGCGGCGGAGTGCGGCGATGAATCGTGTCGGGGAATACATCCGGTTTGCCATGTGGTTCATGGGTCTCGGCTATGCCGGGCTGTGGCCGTTCACCGCCTATGACGTGACGGGCCTCGGCGTGCGGCTGCAATTGTCGCCGGGTCTGCATCTCGTCGGCATGATGGCGGCAAGCGGCGTTGTGATCTGCCTGCTGCTGCGCCCGTTGCGGCGGCGGTGGCGGCTGGTGCGCGTGACAAGCGCCACAGGCGCGGATGTGCCAGCGCCGCCACCGGTCGTGCCGTTGCGGCTGTTGCGAAAACCCCCGCCGCCGCCGCCGCGCCGTTATGTGCGGCCGCGCACGCATTTCGGACTGCGCAACGCGCCGCATTGAGTTAAGAAGACACATGAACTATCGCCACGCCTTTCATGCCGGCAGTTTCGCCGACGTCTTCAAGCACGCGGTGCTGTGCCGCATCCTGCATTATTTGCGGGAGAAGCCGGCCGCGTTCCGCGTCATCGACACGCATGCCGGCGCCGGCCTTTACGACCTGACCAGCACTGAAGCCAATCGCGGCGGCGAATGGCGTGACGGCATCGAGCGCTTGATGAAGGCGCAAGCCGCGGGCGAGGTGCCCGAACAGGCGTCGGCGCTGCTGTCGCCGTTTCTCGATGTCATCGGCGCGCTCAACGAGCCCGGCAAACTGAAAACCTATCCCGGGTCGCCGGCTTTCACGCGCGCCTGGCTGCGAGCCGACGACCGGCTGATCGCCTGCGAATTGGAGGGCCATGCGTCCGTCGCGCTTGCCCGCAACATGCGCGCCGATCCCCGCATCAAGACCATCGAGATCGACGGCTGGACCGCGTTGCAGGCCTATGTGCCGCCGCCGGAACGGCGCGGCCTGGTGCTGATCGATCCGCCGTTCGAAGAGGCCGCCGACTTCCACCGGCTGTCGCACATGACCGGCTTGGCGCATCGCAAATGGGCGACCGGCACCTATGCGCTGTGGTATCCAATTAAGGGCCGCTTCGAGGCCGACGAACTGGCAAAGCGTTTGCGCCGCTCCGGCATCGCCAAGATTCTCCGTGCCGAACTGCTGGTGTCGCCGGTCAGCGACCCAACGCGGCTCAATGGCTCCGGGCTCATTTTGGTCAATCCGCCGTGGACACTGGAGGCCGAACTCGAGGTGCTGCTGCCGGTGCTGGCGCGCCTGCTCGAACGCCAGCCGCGCAGCGGCGGCTACACGCTCGACTGGATCAGCGGCGAGGCGGCCCCGATCGCGGCCAAAACCAAGCCGGTGGCGAAAAGCGCGGCCAAAGCCAAACCAAAATCGTCCTGAAATGGCAGAGGTGGCGCGCTGCCTCTTTCCACAAACACATAACTGGTGTGTAGTTCCGGAACTGGCTGGGCGTTCCGCCTCCCGTGGGGGGGTGGCGGAAAATGCCGGCCATGTCGTCGAGCGTGGGGCCGGCGGCGGCGTACTGTGCGGGAAGGGAACACCCGATGGCGCAAACCGGAGTCGTAAAATTCTTCAATGCCGAACGGGGCTATGGTTTCATCAAACCGGACGACGGGGCGCGCGATGTGTTCGTGCACATCACCGCTGTCGAGCAGGCCGGCCTGAAGAGCCTGAACGAAGGCCAGAAGATCAGCTTCGATGTTGAGCCCGATAAAAAAGGCAAAGGGCCGAAGGCGGTCAACCTGGTTGTTAGTTAAAGCGTTTTCCGTAACAACGGTGGCGTCGTGAACACGTGACGGCGTGGGCTCGTTCGGCCCGCGGCGCAATTTTTGAAATGGCCGCTGATGATGATCCTGCGTTCGTCGCCTGCCTCGCCTTACGCCCGCAAGGTGCGGATCGCCGCCGACCTGCTCGGGCTCTCCGGCAAGATCGAACTGCGCGACGTCGATCTCAACGATCCGGCCGACAGCATTCGCGTGCAAAATCCGCTCGGCAAAATTCCGGCGCTGATTCTCGCCGACGGCACCGTCTATTACGACTCGCGCGTCATCGTCGAATATCTCGATCATCTGTCCGGCGGCGGTCACATCGTGCCGCGCGATACCAAAGCGCGCTTCGAGGCGCTGCGCTTGCAGGCTTTGTGCGACGGCCTGCTCGATGCCTGCCTGCTGCTGGTCTACGAAGGCCGCTACCGCCCGCCGGAAATGCATGTGCAGAGCTGGCTCGACCGGCAAAGCGACAAGGTCGCGCGCGGGCTCGCCGTGCTCGAAGCCGCGCCGCCGGCATTGCAGCCGTCGATCGGCCTGCCGAATGTCGGACAGATCACGCTTGCTTGCTTGCTCGGCTACCGCGATCTGCGTTTCGCCGGCACGTGGCGCAAGGAGTATCCGAGACTGGTGGCATGGTTCGACGATTTCGCCGCGCAGGTGCCGGCGTTCAACGCGACCAGGGTGGCGGCGTAGAGTTTGTCGCGCGCATAGAAAAAGCCCCGGAGTGAACTCCGGGGCTTTTCCGTTTCGAGTGCTTGCCGAGAACTAGAAGCGATAGTTCAGGCCGGCGCGCACGATGTTGGTGTGGAAGTTCGAACCGACGCCGCCAACCGTCGGGCCATTGCCGAGATCGACATACAGGTACTCGACCTTCGCGGTCCACGGACCCGACAGCGCGGCTTCGATGCCGCCGCCGAGCGCCCAGCCGGCCTTGGTGTCGCGCGCCGAGCCGAAACCGGTGACGCTATTTTCGATGTCGCCGAAGGCGACGCCGCCGGTGACGTAAGGCATCCAGCTGCCGGTCGGGCCCATCGCATAGCCGAGACGGCCGCGCACGGTGCCGAGCCAGTTATTGCGGGTTTCGGTGAAAGCGGTGTCGCTGCCGCGCATGCGGCTCCAGTCGAGATCGCCTTCGATGCCCCAGACCAGCGGGCCGCCGGACTGCCAGTTGTAGCCGACAGTGCCGCCGACCATCCAGCCGTCGGCGCCGTTCGAGCCGCGGAAGCCGTAGCCGCCATTGATGCCGACATACGCGCCGGTCCAGTTATACATCTGCGAAACATAGGCCGGCGCCTTGGTCGGCATGGCTTCGCGGCGCGGAAGGTCGGCCGCGGAAGCCGAGGCAACACCAAGAGCCAGAACGCCGACGCTGGCGAGAAGAAGATTTTTCATGACGCACTCCGTTAGGATCATCCGGACGGACGCGGATGCGCCGTCCCCCGATTACACATTCAACGCACTTTGCATTCGGTCGTTCCGCACGCCTTCAATCTATTGTGAGGCGTGTGGCAATTCGGCAACAATTCCAGGAACTTAAGTTCCATTCGACGCAAAGGCCCTGATTAGAAGCGGTAGTTCAGGCCGGCGCGCACGGTGTTGGCCTTGAAGCGCACGTCGCCAACCGGCGCGCTGGTGCGGCCGAGATCGGTGTAGAGATACTCGACCTTGGCGGTCCACGGGCCGGTGAGGGCCGCTTCGACGCCGCCGCCGAGCGCGTAGCCGGCCTTCGTGGAGCTCGACTCGCCGAGGCCGGTGATCGAGTTCTTGACGCCGCCGACGGCGAGACCGCCGGTTACGTAGGGCATGAAGCGATCGAACGCGTAACCGATGCGGCCGCGCGCGGTGCCGAGCCAGTTGTTACGGGTTTCGCAGATGGTGCCGACGGCGCAGGTGGCGCTGCCTTTGATGTTCGACCAGTCGAGGTCGCCTTCAAGACCGAACACGGTCTGCCCGGCCTGCCAGTTGTAGCCGACGGTGCCACCGACGACGCCGCCGCGCGTGTCGAACGAGCCCGGCGCTGCCGAGAAATCGCTGCGAGCCCAGCCGTAGCCGCCGTTAATGCCGATGTAAGCGCCCGTCCAATTATACATTTGAACGTAAGGCACGGCCTTGGTCGGCATGGCGGCGCGGCGCGGCATATCGGCCGCATTGGCGGCACCCATCAGAGTGGCGATCGCGACGCTGGCGAGAACGAGACGCTTCATTTTCGGAAATCTCCGCAACTTTTCTTGTGTAGCCCCAAAACCTGACCGCACAGTATTCATATCTGAAATCAGGTCTAGTGCGAAAAAGACACAGCTATCAATAGTTTATCATACGTATAATCTCTCTTTCGTCGCTTGAATGACACGATTCTGCCTTGAATTAGACTACAGTAAGGCCGACGAATACGAAATTATATACTTGTTAATGATTTTTTTTTACGGCAAATATACGCCGAAAGTTCCGAAGGGGGCATCCGGCTTCCGGAAGACAAAAAACCCCGGGCTGACCGCCCGGGGTTTTCCGCCAACGCCTAAGGCCGAGCGTTTTAGAAGTGATAATTGACGCCGACGCGCACGATGCTGTTTGACAGGCCATTCTGCGTGCCGGTGATCGAATAGGCGCGGTTGCTCAGGTCGGCATAGAGATATTCGATCTTGGCCGACCATTGCTGGTTGAAGCCGACTTCGACGCCGAGACCGCCGGTCCAGCCGATATGCGTCTTGGATTCCGACAGGCCGGCGGTTTCGCCCTTGAGCCCGCCATAGGCGAGGCCGAGCGTGCCGAAGAACAGGATGTTGTTCATCGCCAGGCCGGCGCGGCCGCGCAGCGTGCCGAACCACGGATTGGAGAACTTGAAGGGCGCGAAGGTGTCGTCGGCGCCGCTGATCTGCAGGTCGGTCTCGCCGCCGAACACGAACTGGCCGTTCTGCCAGTTGTAGCCGAGCTGCAGGCCGCCTTCGAGGCCGCTCGGATTGGTGCCGGTGTTCTTCACCTTGCCCCACTGATAGCCGACATTGGCGCCGGCATAGGCGCCGGACCAGTTGTAATAGCTGCCGGCGGGCGGCTGATAGTACGGCGTCGAGCGTTGCATATCGGCGGCATTTGCTGCGCCGGAGACCACCAAGCCCGCAAAGGCTGCGCTGAAGATCATTTTGTTCATTTTACTCTCCACTCAACTCACCGCGCGCGGCGGCTTCGCCTGATCTGCTTGTCCATTTCGGTTAAGACACGTGGACAATTTTTCGTAAGGCGGTTATCGCGCTTTTTAAGTTAAACGGTTATGAATCGCTCAGATGAGACGAGTGGTTATCCCTAAAGAAGTCTTAGCAAACGGGGCTTTCGCCGCATTTACCATGTCGGATTACATTTCCTTGACTATAAGAAGCAACTCGCGCGCACGATCGTGCTGGCGCGACACTCATAACCGGCGCACAGACACGTCATGCCGCACGACTACACATTAGAAGGCGTGCGCGCGGCTTTGATTACCGGCGCCGCGCGCCGCATCGGCGCGGCGATTGCGCTGGCGCTGTCGCGCGCCGGTTACGCCGTGGTGCTGCACGCCAATACATCGCGCGCGGAGGCGGAAGCGCTTGCCGCGTCGATCGAGGCTTCGGGCGGCCGCGCGCATGTCGTGCTTGCCGATCTCGCCGACGCGCAAGCCGTGGATGGATTGATCGCAGCGGCCTTTGCCTTCGCGCCGCTGACATTGCTGGTCAACAATGCCAGCGTGTTCGACGAAGACGAAATCGGCACGCTGACGCGCGCGCAGTTCGACAAGACGATGGCCATCAACCTGACCGCGCCTTTGTTTCTGGCGCAAGCATTTGCAAAGCACGCGCCGGACGGCTGCGATGCCTCGATCGTCAACATCCTCGATCAGCGGGTGTTGCGGCCGACGCCGAAGTTTTTCTCCTACACCTTGAGCAAGAGCGCGCTGCATACGGCGACAACGACACTGGCGCAGGCGCTTGCGCCATTGCGTGTCAATGCGGTGGCGCCGGGGCCGGTGCTGCCGAGCCCGCGCCAGACCGAGGCGCAATTTGCCGAGCAGAGCGCCGCGGTGCCATTGGGGCAGGGGCCGAAGCCGGAAGAGATTGCCGCAGCGGTGCTCTATCTCGCCGGCGCTGCGAGCGTCACCGGCGTGACATTGCCGGTCGATGGCGGCCAGCATATCGCCTGGCGCACCGCGGACAGCGACGTGGCGGAATAATTTTCAGACATTATCTTCAGCGTTAAACCATGAACGGCGGCAAAAAAGACATCGATCCGGAAAGCGAACTCCGCGAGGAGGACGAGGAATCGTCGCTGCCCGAACTCGACCTCAACGAGCCGGCCGAAGGCACTCTGGCCAACGGCGCGGCGGCGATCGCGCGCGCCGTCAAGCATGCGCCGTCCTCGCCGGGCGTCTATCGCATGATCGATGCCAAGGGCGACGTGCTCTATGTTGGCAAAGCCAAAAATATCAAGAAGCGCGTGACGGCCTATACGCGGCCGAACGCGCATGACAGCCGTATCACGCGCATGATCGCGGCGACCGCGATGATGGAATTCGTCTCGACCGCGACCGAGACCGAAGCGCTGCTGCTCGAGGCCAACCTGATCAAAAGGCTGCGGCCGCGCTTCAACGTATTGCTGCGCGACGACAAGTCGTTCCCCTACATCATCATTACGTCGGACCATTGGGCGCCGCAGATCCTCAAGCATCGCGGCGCGCGCACGCGCCCCGGACATTATTACGGGCCCTTCGCCAATGCCGGCGCGGTCAACCGCACCGTCAATGCCCTGCAACGGGCGTTTCTTCTCCGCTCGTGCTCGGATTCGTTTTTTGAATCGCGTACACGGCCGTGCCTGCTGCACCAGATCAAGCGCTGCTCGGCGCCCTGCACGCAGGAGATCGATTTCGCCGGCTACAGCGAACTGGTGCGCGAGGCCAATGCATTCTTATCCGGGCGCAGCCGCACGGTGCAAAAGGAATTGTCGGCAGAAATGGAGGCGGCCTCGCAGGCGCTCGATTTCGAACGCGCCGCGATCTATCGCGACCGCCTGGCGGCGCTATCGGCGATCCAGTCGCATCAGGGCATCAATCCGCGCAATGTCGAAGAGGCGGACGTCTTCGCCGTGCATCAGGATGGCGGCTACAGCGTCGTCGAAGTGTTCTTCTTCCGCACCGGGCAGAACTGGGGCAACCGCGCCTATTTCCCGAAGGCCGATCGGTCGTTGAGCGGCGCCGAAGTGCTCGGCGCTTTCATGGCGCAGTTCTATGACGACAAGCCGCCGCCGCGTCTCATTCTAGCGTCGGAAGATTTCGAGGAGCGCGAATTGCTGGCCGAGGCTTTGTCGGTCAAGAGCGAACGCAAGATCGAAATCAGTGTCCCGCAGCGCGGCGAGCGCAAGGAACTGGTGATGCATGCGCTGGCCAACGGCCGCGAGGCCTTGGCGCGCAAACTTGCCGACACGGCCTCGCAACAGCGGTTGTTCAAGGCGCTGACCGAAACGTTCGGTCTGCCGCGCGAGCCTCGCCGCATCGAGGTCTATGACAATAGCCACATCAGCGGCACCAACGCGGTCGGCGGCATGATCGTCGCAGGTCCCGAAGGCTTCCGCAAAAACCAGTACCGCAAGTTCAACATCCGCTCGACCGACATCACGCCGGGCGACGATTACGGCATGATGCGCGAGGTGCTGCGCCGGCGCTTCAAGCGCTTGATCGAGGAAAGCCCGCGGCTGACGGCGGATAGTGCGCTCGCCGCAGTATTGACCGGCGAGCCGGACGACGTGCCGGATTCACCCTGGCCCGATCTGGTGCTGATCGACGGCGGCCAGGGGCAATTGCGTTCGGCAACCGAAACCTTGGCCGAGCTTGGCATTACCAATGTGCCGCTGGTGGCGATTGCCAAGGGCATGGACCGCGAAGCCGGTCGCGAAACGTTCTTCATGCCCGGCCGCAACCCGTTCAAGTTGCCGCCGCGCGATCCGCTGTTGTATTTCGTCGAACGATTGCGCGACGAGGCGCACCGCTTCGCCATCGGCTCGCACCGGGCGCGGCGCAAGAAGGATATCCGCGAGTCGGGGCTACAGGAAATCGCGGGGATCGGGCCCACCCGCAAGCGCGCGCTGCTGCATCATTTCGGCACCGTGAAAGCGATCGAGCGGGCGAGCCTGTCCGACCTCTCGCATGTACCGGGAATTAACGCGGAAACGGCGCGAAAGATATATGATTTCTTCCACGAGAAGGCGCAGTAAACACGCGCCTGAAAAAATGTGGTGCAGGTGAGGGACCCGAATGATCATCCAGAGCCAGAAGGACGTCACGCCGGTCGTGCTCGACGCCTACAAGAACATCGCCGATCCGCGGCTGCGCGAGATCGTCGCCGGCCTGGTCACGCATTTGCACGCCTTCGCCCGCGACGTGCATTTGACCGAAGCGGAATTCCAGCTCGGCTGCCAGATCGTCGCCAGAATGGGCCAGTTGTCCAACGCCACGCACAACGAAGTCGTGCTGATGTCCGGCTCGCTCGGCTTTTCGGCTCTGGTCTGCCTCTTGAACAATGGCAATAATGGCCAGTCCGAAACGACGGCCAATCTGCTGGGGCCGTTCTGGCGGATGAATTCGCCCAAGACCGAGAATGGCGGCTCGATCGTGCGCTCGCCGACGCCGGGGCCGGAACTTTTCGTTGATGCCACTGTGAAAGACCAGAACGGCAATCCCATCGCCGGCGCGTTGGTCGATGTCTGGCATTCGTCGCCGGAAGGCTTCTACGAGCAGCAAGACCCCAACCAGGCAGACATGAACCTGCGCGGCCAGTTCACCACCGACGCCAACGGCCATTTTGGTTTCCGCAGCGTCAAGCCGGCCGGCTATCCGATTCCGGTCGAAGGCCCGGTGGGCGATCTGCTGCGGGCGGCAAAACGCCACAATTTCCGCCCGGCGCATTTGCACTTTTTGATCTTCAAGGACGGCTTCAAGACCCTGATCTCGCAGATTTACGATCCGACCGACGACAGACTCGAGACCGACGTGCAGTTCGGCGTCACCCGGGCCTTGATCGGCGACTATATTCGTCATGACGGTCCGGGCCCGGCGCCGGACGTGAAGGGCGAGTGGTATTCGCTCAACCAGCCTTTCGTGATGGAGGTGGGGGAGGCGCGCCTGCCCAAACCGCCGATCGATTGATTTTTTGCGTCATTCCGGGACGCCGCGATAGTGCGCGGTTGACCTTCATCCTCCCCCGGTGTTCTTTGGACCGCATGAATCCGACCCGTTCCACACGCCTTCCCGCGCACCCGCTCGCGCTGGCCAATATGCTGACTTATGCGCGCATCGCCGCGGTGCCGGTGGTGGTCGGGTTCCTGTTCTGGCAGAGCATTCTCGGCGGCGGCCTGTGGCTGCGCTGGGTGGCGCTGGCGGTCTTCATCGCCGCCGGCCTGACCGACATTCTCGACGGCTATGTGGCGCGAAAGCTCGGCCAGCAATCCTCGCTCGGCCGCATGCTCGATCCGATCGCCGACAAGCTGCTGGTGTCGTCGAGCCTGCTGATGCTGGCGGCGGGAACTACGATCCGCGGCTGGGCGCTGCTCGCCGCCGTCATTATTCTGTGCCGGGAAATACTGGTGTCCGGCTTGCGCGAATTTCTCGCCGAATTGCGCGTCAGCGTGCCGGTATCGCAACTGGCCAAGTGGAAGACCTTCGGCCAGTTGCTGGCTATCGGCTTCCTGATTGCCGGCGAGGCGGGCGAAAAGGTCCTGCCGGTGACCATCGAGATCGGCATCACGCTGTTGTGGCTGTCGGCGATCATCACGCTGTACACCGGCTGGGACTATTTACGCGCCGGCCTGCGTTATATGATTGACGAATGAGCAAAATTCTAAAAGTGCGGTACTTCGCCTGGGTGCGCGAGCGCATCGGCAAGCCCGATGAAGATATCGAAGTTCCCGATATCGTCGTCACGGTCGGCGAACTGATGACATATCTCGCCGCGCGCGGCGAGGAATATGCCCATGCCTTCGAGAACCCCAAGGTGATCCGCGCCGCAATAGACAAGGCGCACGTCAAGCCGCAAACGCCGCTCGGCGGGGCCACGGAAATCGCCTTTTTCCCGCCGATGACGGGGGGATAGGCCTCCCACACGCGGGCCGGGCAGGCTAGATTGAGCCGATGAACACGATCCGCACCGTCCGCATCCAGAGCGAGCCGTTCGACGTCACCGCCGAGGCGGCCAAAATCACGCGCGGGCGCACCGACGCCGGCGCGGTGGTGACGTTCACCGGCATCTGCCGCGGCGACGAGAACGGCCAGCCGATCGCGGCGCTGACGCTGGAACACTACCCGGGCATGGCGGAAGCCGAGATCGAGCGGCATGTCGCGGAAGCCGCATCGCGCTGGCCGCTGATCGGCGTCACCGTCATCCATCGCTACGGACGCCTTGTGCCCGGCGACGATATCATGATGGTGGTGACGGTATCGTCGCATCGCGCGGCGGCCTTCGAGGCGGCCGATTTCCTGATGGACTATCTCAAGACGCGCGCGCCGTTCTGGAAGCAGGTCGAGAAGGCCGACGGAAAAATCTGGGTCGAAGCCAAGGCCGCCGACGACGAGGCGGCCGGGCGCTGGACCTCAATGACCAAACATCAAGCGGCGGAATAGGGGGCTCGCATGCTGCCAATCGTCGTCGCGGCCATTGCCGCCATCGCGCTCGGCGCCCATCCGGCGCCGGCGGCGCAGGTGTCTTATTACGATGTCCCGCGCGGCGCGCATCCGCATGACGTTGCGCCGGCGCCGGACGGCACAATCTGGTACACGGCGCAGCACCAGGGCGCGCTCGGCATCCTCGATCCGAAAACCGGCAAGGCGACGCATATTCCGCTCGGGCCCGATGCATCGCCGCATGGCGTCATCGCCGGGCCCGACCGCGCCGCCTGGATCACCGAAACAGGCCAGAATGCGATCGCGCGTGTCGATCCGGCGACCAAGGCCGTGAAGCTGTATCCGCTACCGGCGGAATTTCCAAACGCCAATCTCAACACCGCGACCTTCGACCGCAAAGGCATTCTCTGGTTCACCGGCCAGAACGGTGTCTATGGCCGCGTCGATCCGGCGACCGGCAAGGTCGAAGCCTGGAAAGCGCCGAAGGGCGTCGGCCCTTACGGCATCACCACGACGCCGAACGGTGACGTCTGGTACGCCTCGCTTGCCGGCGATCACATCGCCAAGATCGATACGGTGAGCGGCGACGCGCTGATGATCCAGCCGCCGAAGCAGAATGTCGGCCCGCGCCGCATCTGGTCGGACTCCAAGGGCCTGTTATGGGTCAGTTTTTGGACCACCGGCGAAGTCGGCCGCTACGACCCGCTCAACAAAACATGGCGCGTCTGGGCGTTGCCGAAAAGTCAGCGCGGTTGCTACGCGGTCTATGTCGACGACAAGGATAAAGTCTGGCTCACCGACTTCGAAGCCAATGCGATCGTGCGCTTCGATCCGGTCAGCGAAAAGTTCGACAGCTTTCCGAGCAACCGGCGTAACGCCTCGGTCCGCCAGATCCTCGGCCGGCCCGGTGAATTGTGGGGCGCGGAATCGGGCACCGACCGTCTCGTCGTGGTGCGGGACTGACGATGATTGATAGCGCTCTCAGCCGCCGTTCCGTGTTGCGCCTGTTCGCCGGCGGCGCGGCTTTGGCCATCGGCGGCCCCGAAGCGCGCGCCGCGCACGCGCGCATGACGCGGCTGATCGACAAGGCCGAGGGGCTGCCGTCGATCGGCGCCCGCATCGATTTCATCTCGCGCGCGCTTATCGGCACCCCGTATCGCGGATACACCTTGATCGGCGGGCCGCGCAAGGCTGAGAAGTTCGTCACCCGCGACGACGTGTTCGATTGCGTCACATACTGCGAAGCCGTGCTGGCGGCGGCGATGGTGCGCGGAGCGGAAGACTACGCGGACACGCTGCGCCAGATCCGCTACCGCGACGGCGCGGTTAGCTGGCGTGAGCGCAATCATTATTTCTCGCAATGGTGCGAACGCAACGTCGCCAATCGCAAATGCCGGCCGGTCGCGGTGCCGGGCGGCGAGATCATCAACAAGACGCTCGCCTATATGCCGGAACTGGGCGCGCAGCGCATGCAGATTACCGCCGTGCCGCGCGCCAGCCTGTTGTCGAACACGGAGTTGCTCGCCAGCGGCGACATCATCGGCTTCCTCTCGCAGCGGCCCAAACTCGATTATTTCCATATCGGCTTCGTCATCGTCGCCCCGGATGGCGGGCTGTGGCTCCGCCACGCATCGAAAAGCCGCCGCCGCGTGCTCGATGAGCCGCTGGTGCGTTTTCTTAAGCTCAATCGCGTCAAGGCGGTGACATTGTTGCGGCCACGCGAGCCGCAGGATTTCGCCTGATGCAAATCGCGGCGTAGTTTGGCTTCACCCGCATGCCTCTATGCAGCGTATGTCTCTTGACCGGCCTTCTCCGGCCCCGGAGAGTGCGGCCATTACCGCCGCCTGAAGCGGGTTCATTCAAGGGAGGCTTCTCCGTGTTACTCGACGTTCGCACTTACAAGACCAAGCCAGGCTGCGTGCCGGCCCAACTCGAGCTTTACAAGAAATTCGGCTATCCGGTGCAGCTTCGCTACATGGGCGAGCCGCTTTGCTACGCCGTGGCCGAGACCGGCGAACTCAACACCTTCACCCATATTTGGGTTTACGAAAGCGCCGCCGATCGCGAGGAAAAGCGCGCCCGCATTGCACAAGACCCGGACTGGAAGGTCTATCTCGCCGAGAACGTCAAGGCCGGTTACATCATCGAACAGAAGAACAGCCAGATGATCCCCGTCGGCTTTGCACCGCCGATTCCGAAGGCGAAAATTCATCCGTAAGCTCGCCGGACCCCTCCCCCCATCAATAGGGGGAGGGAGTTCTCGCGGGCAAGGCCGCGATCGTCTATAGCTGGCGTTCAAGTCCCCAAGTCCGGAGCTTTAAGACATGCGCGCGAACGACGGCACCCGTACCGGCGGCCAGATTCTCATCGATCAACTTGAGATTCATGGCGTCACCCACGCTTTCTGCGTGCCGGGCGAAAGCTATCTGGCCGCGCTCGACGCGCTGCATGGCTCGAAGATCGCGCTAACCGTGTGCCGGCACGAAGGCGCGGCATCGATGATGGCGGAAGCGGTCGGCAAGACCACCGGCCGGCCGGGCATCTGTTTCGTCACGCGCGGCCCTGGCGCCACCAATGCCGCATCCGGCGTGCACATCGCGCGGCAGGATTCCTCGCCGATGATCCTGTTCGTCGGCCAGATCGGCCGTGACATGCGCGAGCGCGAAGCGTTCCAGGAACTGGATTACCGCGCGGTGTTCGGCACCGTGGCGAAATGGGCGACCGAGATCGACGACGCGACGCGCATTCCGGAAATCGTGTCGCGCGCGTTTCATACCGCCTGCAACGGCCGACCCGGTCCGGTGGTGATCGCGCTGCCCGAGGATATGCTGACCGACCGCGTCGTGACCGATAACGCGACAGCGTTCGAGCCGGTGGAAATCTGGCCCGGCCTCACCGACATGAGCCGCTTGCAGAAAATGCTGTGGGCGGCCAAGCGTCCGGTGGCGCTGATCGGCGGCAGCCGTTGGTCTGAAGCCGCGACCGCGGCGATGATGCGTTTTGCCGAGCGCTTCCAGTTGCCGGTGGCGACGACGTTCCGCCGCCAGTACTTGTTCGACGCAACGCATCCCTGTTACGCCGGCGACTTCGGCATCGGCCCCAATCCCAAACTCTTGGCGCGCGTCAAGGGCGCCGATCTCGTTCTGCTGATCGGCGACCGCATGAGCGAGATGTCGTCGCAAAGCTATACGCTTTTCGGCATTCCCGAACCGCAGATGAAGCTGGTGCATGTGCATCCGGGCTCGGAAGAACTCGGCCGCGTCTATCATCCGACTTTGGCGATCAACGCCTCGCCGACCGCGTTCTGCGCGGCGCTGGAAGGCTTGCAGCCGCCCAACGAGATTTCCTGGCGCGGCGAGGCCGATACCGCGCATGCGGATTTTTTGAGCTGGACCGAAAAGGCGACGCCGCAGCCGGGCCCGACCAATCTCGGTGAGATCATGGTGTGGCTTCGCGAAAACCTGACGGCGGACGCCATCATCACCAACGGCGCCGGCAATTTCGCCACCTGGGTCAATCGCTTCTATCGCTTCCGCAAATACGCGACTCTGGTCGGGCCGACCTCCGGCTCGATGGGTTACGGTTTGCCGGCGGCGATGGCGATGAAGACATTACATCCCGGCCGTGTCGTGGTTTGCATCGCCGGCGACGGCGACTTCATGATGACCGGCAACGATTTCGCCACCGCGGTTCAATATGAACTGCCGGTGATCGTGGTGCTGTGGGACAACGGGACGTACGGCACGATCCGCATGCATCAGGAGCGCGAATATCCCGGCCGCGTCGTCGGCACCGAATTGAAGAACCCGGATTTCGTCGCCTACGCCAAGGCCTTCGGCGGCTTCGGCGTCCTGGTAGAAAAGACCGCCGATTTCCCGGCCGCCTTTGCCGCCGCGCAGAAGTCCGGCAAGCCGTCGATCATTCATCTCAAGGTCAATGACGAGCCGCTTACGCCGGGGATGTCGATGTCGGCCATTCGCGAAAAGGCGCTGGGGGCGAGCAAGGGCTGAGTCACTACCTCCCACGAGCCCGGAGCCCGAAGCGCTCTTGCTTCTTTGACGTGAATCGTCATTCACTCATTCCTGATGCCGTATCGCCGCACCGAAAATGTCGTCCGAAGGCTGGCTGCGCGCGAGCAGGTGATCCTGACCGCCGCGACCCAGCTTGCCGCCGAGGGGGGCATGGCGGCGGTTCAGGTTGCGGGCGTCGCGGCGCGCGCGAATATCGCAGCAGGGACCGTGTACCGCTATTTCCCGTCCAAGACCGATCTCATTGCCGAACTGGTTGCGGCGGTCGCCGGTCGTGAACTCGACGCCATGAAGGCTGCAGGCGACGCGGCGCCGGGACCAATGTCGGCTTTGGCGGCAACCATCTCTACCTTCGCGGCGCGCTCGCTGGCCGAGCGGCGGCTGGCCTGGGCGGTGATGGGCGAACCGGTTGATGCCGATGTCGATGCCATGCGGCTCGACTTCCGCCAGTCGCTGGCCGCTCAGCTCGAAGGCCGCATCGACATTGCCATTGCCGGCCGGCATTTGCCGGATCAGGATGCACGGGTGGCGGCGCCGGCTTTGGTTGGCGCGCTGATGGAAGGGCTACTGGGACCCTTGGCACCGACCTATGCCGATGCCGGGCAGGCGCGCGAAGCGGTGCAGACCGCCACATTGTTGGCACTGCGCGCGCTCGGCGTCATTGATGCGCGTGCCCGCGGTCTGGTTGCGCAATGCGTGCTGCCGTAAGCATCGCTGCTACGATACCGCTTCCGACGAAACCTCTATCAACGGCAACTCGACGATCTTGACCCCGCGTTCGTTCGGGTCGTCGGTCGAGTGAAAGCCAAGCTCGCTGCACATTTGCAACATGGTGGTATTTTCGGCGAGCACCTGGCCGCGCACGGTCTTGAGACCGGCGGCTTTGGCGCAGGCGATCATGTGCTTCATCATTAGCCAGCCAAGCCCGTGACCTTTCATATGCGAGCGGGTCAGGATGGCGAATTCGCCGTTCTCGCCGCTGTCGTCATTGTGCAGGCGGACGACGCCGAGCATGCGGCCGCTGTCTTCCTCGATTGCGATGAAGGCCATGGCGGTCGACGGGTCGTAATGCACGAGTTTGTCGATCAGCTCGGGCGCAATCGTGCGCATGGCAGCGAAGAAACGCAGCCGCAAATCCTCAGGCGTTACATCCTTGAGAAAATCCGGATAAAGCGCGGCGTCCGCGGCCTTGAGCGGGCGGATCAGGACTTTTTCGCCGCTGCGCAATGTGACGTGACGTTCGAGCATTCCTCACCGTCCCGCGTTTGGCGACACGCTCGCGCGGGACGTCGAGGGGGTCAATGTGACATCAAGACCGGCACGGTCATGGTTTCGAGAATGCTGCGGGTGACGCCGCCGAGGATGAATTCGCGCAAACGCGAATGGCCGTAGCCGCCCATCACGATCATGTCGGCGGAGGAATCCGCCGCATAGGACAGGATCGTGGAGGGCACGTCGATCTCGCTCGAGACGATCTTCTTGACCTCGACCTTGAGGCCGTGGCGGGCAAGATGCTGGCCAAGATCGGCGCCGGCAATCTCGTCTCCTTTGCCAGGCTTGCTGGCGACGATGACGACTTCGACCAGCTTCGCCTTTTTCAGGAACGGCATGCTGTCGGCGACGGCGCGGGTTGCGGCCCGGCTGCCATCCCAGCACACCATGACGCGATCGAGCTGGAGGCCGGCTTTCTGGATGAACGGCACGAACACGACCGGCCGTCCGGATTCGAACAAAGCGGCCTCATCCAGAACTTCATCGGGCAGGCCTTCCTCGCGATTGGCCTGGCCGACCACAACCAGATCGAAACGGCGCGCGATATGGGCAAGACGATTGGCCGCGCCCGACAAGCTGGCGGTCTGTACCAGGGTCTCGGCCGAAATGCCGGCCCGGCTGGCGGCGGCCTCGAAACGGGTTGCCGCGGCGCGCGCTTTCTTTTCGGCGTCGACGCGCTGTGTCTCGATGAACTCCGGCGGAATGCTACCCATTACGGCGCCGGGGATGACCGGCTCATAGGAAAATGCCAAGCCGGTGACATGCGCCTTGAAGGCGTCGGCGATCGAAATGGCGAATTCCCCGGCGGGGTCCTGGGCGCCGAGGCCGAGACTGACGACAATATCCTTGATCATGACGAAACCTCCTGTTGCCACTCAAGCGGGCTTGGTTGTGTGCATGATGGCGGCCTCGGCCGTTGCCGGCGTTGACCAAGGTCAATTCGTCGCTTCGCTCCGTCTATTTCGTTTGGCCTATTTCGTTTTGCCGTCGGGGCCGAACTGCTTGAGATAGGCCCACAGGCTCTTGGCCTCGGTCTCGTTCTTGATGCCGGGGAAGATCATCTTGGTGCCCTTGATCTTGGCGCGCGGGTCCTTGATGTAATCGACGAATTGCGTTTCATCCCAGACGATGCCGGAATTCTTGTTGGCATCGGAATAGGAATAGCCCTCGATGCTGCCGGATTGGCGGCCGTCGAGGCCGTTGAGCACCGGGCCGACCTTGTTCTTGGCGTCGGGACCGACCGCGTGGCAGGGCAGGCATTTCTTGAACGACTGTTCGCCAGCTGCGACATCCTGAGCCCATGCCGTCTGCGCGCTGAGGGCCGCGATTGCCGCCGCCATAACGAAAGCCAATTTCATCCGTCACTCCTTATTTGACCCGGTTAATCTGCCGCTCGCCGGCAATCTATGGCACAATATTCCAGATTGTGAATGCGTCCAGCGGCCGCCTGTGTCAACCGCGAAATGACTGATATCGTGCACGGAAAGCATACCCGGGAGTCGATTAATGTCAGTGCGGATGCCTGAGCCGGATAGCGCCGTGCTCGCCAGGCGGGAGCAGATCGTCAAGGTACTGCGCACCATGGTGCCGGGCGAAGGCGTCATCGCGTCGGAACGGGAAATGAAGCCTTTCGAGACCGACGGGCTCACCGCCTATCACCAATTGCCCATGGTCGTGGTGCTGCCGGAAACCACCGAGCAAGTGTCGCAGGTTCTGGCCTATTGTCATGCTGAAGGCATCAAGGTGGTGCCGCGCGGGGCGGGCACCTCGTTGTCGGGCGGCGCGCTGCCGCTCGAAGACGGCGTGCTGCTCGGCATGGCCAAGTTCAACAAAATCAAGGACATCGATTTCGCTAACCGCATCGCCGTGGTCGAGCCGGGCGTCACCAATCTCGCCGTCAGCAATGCGGTGGCGCATGCGGGCTTTTATTACGCGCCCGATCCGTCGTCGCAGATCGCCTGCACCATCGGCGGCAATGTCGCGGAGAATTCCGGCGGCGTGCATTGCCTGAAATACGGCATGACCACCAACAATGTGCTTGGCTGCGAGATCGTGCTGATCACGGGCGAGGTGCTGCGCCTCGGCGGCAAGCATCTCGACTCGGAAGGCTACGACCTGCTCGGTCTGGTGATCGGCTCGGAAGGCCTGCTCGGCGTCGTCACCGAAGTGACGGTGCGTCTGCTGAAGAAGCCGGAGACGGCGCGCGCCGTGCTGGTTGGTTTTCCCTCATCGGAAGACGCCGGCGCCTGTGTGTCCGCGATCATCGGCGCCGGCATTATTCCAGGCGGCATGGAGATGATGGACCGGCCGGCGATTCAGGCGGCCGAGGCCTTCGTCCATGCCGGCTATCCGCTCGACGTCGAGGCGCTGCTGATCGTCGAGTTGGACGGGCCTGCGGCCGAGGTCGATCATCTGATCGCGCGCGTCGAGCAGATCGCCAACGAGAACCGTGCGGTGTCGTGCAAGGTGTCGGCGTCGGAACAGGAGCGGCTGCTGTTCTGGGCCGGCCGCAAGGCTGCGTTCCCGGCGGTCGGGCGCATCTCGCCGGATTATTACTGCATGGACGGCACCATTCCGCGCGCGCAGTTGCCGCTGGTGCTCAAGCGCATGAAGGAATTGTCGACCAAATATGGCCTTGCCGTGGCAAACGTGTTTCATGCCGGCGACGGCAATCTGCACCCGCTCATTCTTTATGACTCGAACAAGCCCGGCGAACTCGACCGTGCCGAGAACTTCGGTTCCGATATTCTGCGGCTCTGCGTCGAGGTCGGCGGCGTTCTGACCGGCGAGCATGGCGTCGGCGTCGAGAAACGCGATCTGATGCCGGTGATGTTCTCCGAAATCGATCTCAATGCGCAGCAGCGCGTCAAATGCGCCTTCGACGCCAAGGGCCTGCTCAATCCCGGCAAGGTGTTTCCGCAACTGCACCGCTGCGCTGAACTCGGCCGCATGCACATCTCCGGCGGCAAGCTGCCGTTCCCGGATATTCCGAGGTTTTAGGCCGTCATGGCTTGCCGTGCTTTAAGAGTGATCCATGACTGACGTTCTCAAACCCACCGACACCAAGCAAGTCGAAGAGGCCGTGCACTGGGCAGTGGCGCACGGCAAGGCTTTGGAGTTGCTCGGCCACGGCTCGAAGCGTGCGCTGGGCCGGCCGGCCCAAACCGACATGACGCTCGATCTCTCCGGCCTGACCGGCGTCACGCTCTATGAGCCGGCCGAACTGGTGCTGTCGGCGCGTGCCGGCACGCCGCTTGCCGAGATCGAGGCGCTGCTTGAGAAGAACAATCAGCAGCTCGACTTCGAGCCGATGGATTACGGGCCGCTGCTCGGCAATGAGGCCGGGCAGGGTACGCTGGGCGGCGCCATCGCCACCAACCTGTCCGGGCCGCGCCGCCTCAAGGCAGGCGCGGCGCGCGACCACTTTCTCGGCGTCACGGCGGTCACTGGCCGCGCCGAGACCATCAAGTCCGGCGGCCGGGTGGTCAAGAACGTCACCGGCTATGACATGTGCAAGGTGCTGGCCGGCTCCTGGGGCACGCTTGCCGCGATGACCGACATCACAATCAAGGTGCTGCCCAGGCCGGAGACCGAGGCGACCGTTATTGTCGAAGGCCTCGACGACGAGCGCGCCTGCGCCGCGATGTCGGCGGCCATGGGCTCCTCCTGCGATGTCTCGGGCGCGGCGCATCTGCCCGATCACGTCGCGTCCTATTTCGACGGTCTGCCCAGGCCCGAAGCGGCCACCGTGCTGCGCCTGGAAGGCGTCGCGCCCTCGGTTGCGCATCGCAAGGAGACCCTGGCCGCTCTGATGAAGCCGTTTGGGCCGGTCGCTCTACTCGATGAAGCCCATTCAAAGGTGCTGTGGACAAGCGTGCGCCAGGCCAAGCCGTTCGCGGTGTCGCAGGAGCGGCCGCTGTGGCGCATTTCGACCGCGCCGGGCCAGGGCTATGCGGTTGCTGCCGCGATCACGCCGGCGGCGCAGATGTTTTACGACTGGGCCGGCGGGCTGATCTGGGTGGCGATGCCGTTTACCAATGAGCCCGATGCCGGCTCGATCCGCCGTGCGATTGCCGAACTCGGCGGCCATGCCACTCTGGTGCGGGCCCCGGCCGCCTTGCGCGCCTCGGTCGATGTGTTCGAGCCGCAAAGCGCCGGATTGCGGGCTCTCAGCAAGCGCGTCAAAGACGGATTCGATCCCAGAGGCGTGCTCAATCCCGGCCGCATGTGGGCGGGAGTGTAGCGCCATGCAAACCAGTTTTTCCCTCGCGCAACTGATGGACCCGCAGACCGCCGAATCGGAAAAGATCCTGCGCGCCTGCGTGCATTGCGGCTTCTGCACCGCTACCTGTCCGACCTATGTGCTGCTCGGCGACGAGTTGGATAGTCCGCGCGGCCGCATCTATTTGATCAAGGAGATGCTGGAGAACGAGCGCCCGGCGACCAAGGAGGTGGTCAAACATATCGACCGCTGCCTGTCGTGCCTTTCCTGCATGACCACCTGTCCGTCCGGCGTGCACTACATGCATCTGGTCGATCACGCCCGCGAGCATATCGAGCAGACCTACAAGCGCCCGCTCGGCGACCGGCTGATTCGCGGGCTGTTGGCGAAGGTGCTGCCGAATCCCGGCCTGTTCCGCCTTGCCGTGGTCGGCGGCTGGCTCGGGAAGCCGTTCGTGCCGGCGCTACGGGCGCTCGGCCTGAAGCGGCTCGCCGCCATGCTACGCCTGACGCCGGGCCGGCTGCCGCCGCCGTCCGGCGACCATATCGGCAAGACCTTTCCGGCGCTCGGCGCAAAGCGCGGCCGGGTGGCGCTTTTGGCCGGCTGCATCGGCCCGGTGCTGCGGCCCTCGACCAATGACGCGGCGATTCGCCTGCTCAACCGGCACGGCATCGAGGTGACGATTGCCGAAGGCGACGCCTGCTGCGGCTCGCTCGTCCACCATATGGGGCGCGAAGAACAGGCTTTGGCGCAGGCCCGGCGTCTGATCGATGCCTGGACCGCCGAGATCGAACGCGGGGGGCTCGACGCTATCCTCATCACCGTTTCCGGCTGCGGCACGACCATCAAGGACTACGGCTTCATGCTGCGCGAGGACAAGGAATACGCCGATAAAGCAGCGCGCGTGTCGGCGCTGGCCCGGGACGTTACCGAGTATCTGGCGACGCTTGCGCTATCGCCTTCGGCGACGCCGCCGGGGCTGTCGGTCGCTTATCACGCGGCGTGTTCACTACAGCATGGACAGAAGGTAGTGCATGCTCCGAAAGATTTGCTTTCCAAGTTAGGCTTTGTCGTCAAAGATGTGGCGGAAGGCCATTTGTGTTGCGGCTCGGCGGGCACCTACAACATTCTTCAGCCGGACCTGGCTAACCGGCTTCGGGACCGCAAGGTTGCCAACATCGAACGGCTCCAACCGGATGTGATCGCGGCCGGCAATATCGGCTGCATGACTCAGATCGCTTCCGGAACTGCCATCCCGGTTGTCCACACGGTCGAACTCATCGACTGGGCGACCGGCGGCCCGATGCCGGAACAACTCGGCCGCACGGAGGAAGTGCGGGCCGGTTGAACCCTCGGGGTTGAGGTTGGTGAGTAAGGATGAAAGGCCGCGGCGCTCGCCGTGGCTTTATGGGGCTAGAGTTTTTGCACGATCGGGAGGTCGACATGGCTAAGAAGGCGAAGAAGGCAACTAAATCCAAGAAGGCGAAGAAGGCGGCGCCCGCCAAGAAGAAGGCGCTGAAGAAGACAAAGAAGAAGGCGAAGCCGGCCGCGAAGAAGGCCGCGCCGGCGAAGAAGGCAAAGAAGAAGGCCAGGAAGCCAGCGGCGAAGCCGGCTCCGGCCCCGGCGGCGGAATCGTCGTCGATCATGCCGACGTTCTCCAGCCTGTTCGGCGGCGGCAAAACCGAAAGCTAATCGGAACTTGCGTGCTGGATGAAAGAGGGCGGTTGCCGCGTGGCCCACGCGGCGCCGCCCTTTATTTTTCACAGCAGGCCGCAACGCCGCACCCCGATTGCATCGCCTTGCCGGGGCGCATAGCATGCCGGCAGTCCGGCCAAAGGGCGCTTATGCGGGCCGCAACTCATCAGAGCCCAGAAGAAATCGCGCCAAAATCAGCGCGTTGAGCGAGAGGGAGCACTTCACCATGCCTTACAACATCCTGGTCCTGGGCGCGGCTTACGGATCGCTGCTGGCGTCGAAAATGCTGTTCGGCGGCCACAAGATCCATCACGTCTGCCTGCCGGCCGAGGCCGACCTGATCAACGCCGAGGGCTTCAAGGTGAAGCTGCCGGTGCGCGGCCGCGCTGAGCCGGTGCTGCTCGATTCGCAGAAGCTGCCCGGCAAAGTCACCGCCGGTGGCGCGCAAGGCGTCAATCCGAAGGATTACGACCTGGTGGCGCTGGCCATGCAGGAGCCGCAGTACCGCTCGCCGGGCGTGCGCGAACTGCTCGATGCGGTCGCCACCTCCGGGGTGCCGTGCATGTCGATCATGAACATGCCGCCGCTGCCTTACGTGAAGCGCATTCCCGGTCTCGATTACGAGGCGCTCAAGCCGGCCTATACCGACCCGACGGTGTGGGACAATTTCGATCCCGGCCTGCTCACTTTGTGCAGTCCCGATCCGCAGGCGATACGCCCGCCCGACGGCAAGGCGAACGAACTGCTGGTCACGCTGCCGACCAACTTCAAGGTCGCCAAGTTCGACAACGACAAGCACACCCAGATTCTGCGCGACCTCGAGAAGGACATCGAGGCGGTGCGATTCGATGCCGGCGACGGCGCCAAGATCGAATTGCCGGTCAAGCTGCGCGTCTATGATTCGCTGTTCGTGCCGCTGGCCAAATGGTCGATGCTGCTGGCCGGCAACTACCGCTGCATCACCAAGGACGGCATGCGCACCGCGCAGGAAGCAGTCTGGACCAACATCGAAGAATCGAAGTCGGTCTACAATTTCGTCTTCGATCTTTGCGTCAAGCTCGGCGCCAATCCGGCCGATCTGGTGCCTTTCGAGAAATACGCCGCTGCGGCGCAGAGCCTGTCGCGGCCGGCTTCCGCCGCGCGGGCGCTGCAAAACGGCGCGCAATACATCGAACGCGCCGACAAGCTGGTGCAGCTTATCGCCAAGCAGAAGGGCCTGAGCCATCCGGCCATCGATGCGCAAGTGGCGCTGGTCGATGCGCGGCTCGAGGCTAATCGCAAGAAGGCGGCGGCCTGAGGCGGCGTCTGACTAACTGATTATAATTCCTTCCAAAGGACCGGTTTGCCGTGGCGAGCCGGTCCTTTTGCGTATGGCTTGTCTGGGATCGATTCCCGCCTGGTTCGAAAGAAACGTCGGTCTGAGGCCGAAAACATCCACTGGAAGCCTGCCCCACGGGCACCTTTTCTCGCTTAAAAATTGTGACATTCACGCAACAGGGCGCCGGTTTCTGTCGATGGAAGGGCCAAACGCCTAATAAGGCAGCAATTGCTGATGTTTTCGCCTTGCTGGAGACGGCGTTCGGATATGTAAATTCCCGGGTAATGCACGCCCTGGGCGTACGGGTCGGTCGCAGCCAAGCCTGTGTTTGGGAATGGTTAGCACGCAAAGGTGTCGAGCTTTTTTTAGTATCGGCTGCAAGTCGATCGAACCGAAAAACAAGGGGCAGGGTCCTATGAAGAAAGTTATGTTGTCAGTTGTTGCGGCGCTTGCGGTTACCGCAGCCGCGCCGGCCTTCGCGGCCGATATGCCGGTCAAGGCCAGGAAGGTTGTCGTGGCGGCCCCGTCGCCGTGGGATATTGCCTTCGGCACCGCCTTCACCACCGATTACATCCTGCGCGGCATCTCGCAGTCGAACAAGCGTCCTGCCGTTCAGGGCTATTTCGAAGGCCGCTATACGATCAACGACATGGTCACGCTGTATGCCGGCGTCTGGGGCTCGAGCCTCTACACCGGTCTGGCCAATGCCGAATTCGACATCAGCGGCGGCGCCCGCTTCACGGTCGGCAATTTCGGCCTCGACCTCGGCTACGTGTATTATGCATACCCGGGCTCCTCCACGTTCGTTCTCGGTTCGGCGACAAACATGGACATCAGCTACGGCGAATTCTACGCCAAGCCGTCGTACAAGTTTAACGACTATCTCTCGATCGGCGGCACGATTATCGGCGGCAACGATTACGGCAATACCGGTCAGTCGGCCGTGTACTACGAAGGCAGCGCGACTGTGACCCTGCCGGCGTTCATGCCGATGGGCATCGCGACCTCGATCTCGGGTGCGGTTGGCCGTCAGACCTACAGCGGCGGCTACAAGACCCTTGGTGGCATCGCCGCCAACATCTCCGACTACACCACCTGGAACGTCGGCGTCGCCTTCAACTACAAGGCCGTTACGCTGGACCTGCGTTACTACGACACCGATATCGGCCGCGCGAACGCCTTCCAGTGCGTGTCCACGACCAATTCGAACATCTGTAGCGAAGCCTTCGTCGCCACGCTCAAGTTCGACACCACCTTCTCGTCCCTCAAGTAGGTCCGGGTTCGATCCAAGGCCGATACCTGCCTCTTCGGCTTGCTACGGGCGGCGGTTCCTCAAAGAACCGCCGCCCTTTCGCGTTTTCGGGTCCCCCGCTTCACTGACATGGAATGCCGCGCATGAACCGGCGTGTCTGGCTTGCTGTTTTTGCCGGCGCCGCCGGCGGCTCCGTCGCCATCGCCCTGATGGAATACTTCGCCACGCGCAACACCATGCCGGTGATGGCGGTGCCGTTCGCCACCTCGATCGTGCTGGTGCTCGGGTCGCCTGAAGTCGAGGCGGCGCAGCCGCGCGCGCTGATCGGCGGCCATCTGCTGTCGACGCTGGTCGGACTGATCATGCTCCATCTGGCGGGGCCGGCGCCGTGGGCGGCCGCGCTCGCGGTCGGCATCGCCATGGTGGCGATGCACGCCACCCGAACGTTTCATCCGCCGGCCGGCATCGACCCGTTGCTGGTGGTGGTCGAGGCCATGCCGTGGACGTTTCTGTTCATCCCGGTGGCGGCCGGCGCGCTGACGTTGGCGCTGTTCGCCTATGTCTGGCACCTGGCCGTGCGCCGTTACGCCTGGCCGGCGCGCTGGTGGTGACGTTCCGGGTTGTTACTCCGCCGCCTTGGCAGCGCTGTCGCGCAGCCAGAAACGGTCGCCATCGCGGCTGACACTGAACCGCCGGAGATGGAACGCGGCCAAAGTCGAACGGTGGCCGATTGACACCAAAGTGGTGTCCGGCAGCCGCTGCTCCAGCAACTTATAGACCGCGGCCTCGGCCGCTTCGTCGAGCGAGGCGGTGGCCTCATCCAGGAACAGGAAATCCGGCGCCAGCAGGATTGCCCGCGCGATGCCGAGGCGCTGTTGCTCACCGAGCGACAGCATCCGGTTCCAGTGCGCCTCTTCCTCGATTCGCGTGGCGAGCGCTGGCAGGCCGACCGCGGCGATGAGTTCGGCGACCTTGGCGCTGTCGTAGGCACCGGGTTCGGCCGGATAGGCGACCGCCGCGCCAAGCGGTGCGATCGGGAAGTACGGACGTTGCGGCAGCATCATCACCTTGGCGTCTTTGGGCACTGAAACGGTGCCCGAGCCGAACGGCCAGATCCCCGCCATTGCCCGGAACAAGGTCGATTTGCCCGAGCCGGACGGTCCGTTGACCAGCACTTTGTCGCCGGTCGCGATGGTAAGATCGGTGGCGTTGACCAGCGGCGTCCCGTTCGGCAATTGCAGCGCCAGATCTTTAAGCGCGATAGCCGCGCCGTCGCCGGGCGTCACCGTCACCACCGGCGGCGTGACTGCCAGCGCCTGCGCCGACGCGACCGAGCGGTCGAAGCCGTCGAGACGTTCGATCACGGCGCGCCAGTCGGCGAGGCTGCGATAGAGGGTGACGAAAATCGACAAAGCGCCCTGCACCTGCCCGAAGGCATTGGCAGTCTGCATCAGCCCGCCAAGCTGGACGGCGCCGGCGAAATAGGCCGGGCTCACCATGATGAAGGGAAACACCACCGCCGCCTGCGAATAGCCGGCGGTGAAGAAGGTCAGCTTCTTCTGCCGCGACATGATCGCCATCCAGTTGGAGATGACATTGCCGAACCGCATCAAGAGCCGGTCGCGCTCGGCCGTTTCGCCGGCCAGGAGCGCGATCTGTTCGGAATTTTCGCGCACGCGCACCAGGCTGAAGCGGAAGTCCGCCTCATAGCGCTGTTGCTGGAAATTCAGCGCGATCAGCGCGCGGCCGATCAGATGGGTGAATGCCGTGCCGATGATCGCGTAGATCAGCGCCGCCCATAACAGATAGCCGGGAATGCTGTGGTCCATGCCGAACAGGTGCAGCGGCGCCGCCGCCGACAGTCCCCACAGAATGATCATGAACGAAAACAGGGTCACCAGCGAATTCAGCAGTTGCAGGCCGATGTTGAGCGTCGCCTCAATGAAGGCCTTGACGTCCTCGGTGATGCGCTGATCCGGATTGTCGGCGGCATCGCCCAGCAATTGCATGCGGTAGTGGTTGGACCCGGCCATCCAGTGGTCGAGATAGGCGCTCGTCATCCAGCGCCGCCAGCGGATCTGGAGCCACTGATTGAGGTAGAGCTGATAGACCGCGAGCAGAATGAAGGCTGCCGCCAGGACGCTGAAATAGCCGAGCTGGTAAACGAAGGCGTCCCAGTTTTTATCCTGCAAGGCGTTGTAGAAATCGGCATTCCATGAATTGAAAAGCACCGTGAGGCCAACGATCGACAGTTCGATGGCGATCACCGCCGCCAGCAGCAGCCGGCCCGCCCATCGGTCTTCCGAGCGGAAATAGGGGCTGGCGATACGCCAGACGGTGGCCAGCGTCGAGATCATGCCTTTCACGGGCGGCTCCTGTCGCGATATGAAAATCCAGGCTTCAGAGGTGGCGTAGCTTCAAATAGGCCGTGGTTGGGCAAAATGCCGCGCTTTGCCGAAAATACATGCGTAAAAAGGGCGTAACGATCCCGGCCCATTCGCTGCCCAATGTTGCGTCCTGGGCGCGCTGCCTCTACGATTGTTCCTAAGGGTTGCCCGATCCTGCCTGAAACGGCCGGGTTGCGGAATAAGACCCGGCAAGAGCTGTTATCAGAATATCAATCCAAGGGAGGGTGAAAGAAATGACCAAGAACAAGCAGTCCACGGCGTCAACGCGCCGTAAATTCCTCGGTGGCGCCGCCGTCGCGGGCGTTGCCAGCGTGATGGCACCGAGTGTCGTCAAGGCGCAAGGACCGGTCAGCATGCGCTGGCAGAGCACCTGGCCCTCGAAAGACATTTTCCACGAATACGCGCTGGACTTCGCCAAGAAGGTCAACGACATGACCGGCGGCGATCTCAAGATCGACGTGCTGCCCGCTGGCGCGGTTGTGCCGGCCTTCCAGCTTCTCGACGCGGTGTCCTCCGGTACGCTCGACGGCGGCCACGGCGTCGCCGTCTATCATTACGGCAAGGCGCCGGCTCTGGCGCTCTGGGGCTCGGGTCCGGGCTTCGGCATGGATGCCAACATGCTGCTATCCTGGCACAAGTACGGCGGCGGCAAGGAATTGCTCGACAAGCTTTACGTCTCGGTCGGCGCCAACGTGCGCTCCTTCCTCTACGGTCCGATGCCGACTCAGCCGCTCGGCTGGTTCAAGAAGCCGATCACGAAGGTCGACGATCTCAAGGGCCTGAAATTCCGCACCGTGGGCATCTCGATTGACGTGTTCACCGGCTTGGGCATGGCGGTCAACGCGCTGCCCGGCGGCGAAATCGTCGCGGCGATGGATCGCGGCCTGCTCGACGCGGCCGAGTTCAACAATGCCTCGTCGGATCGTCTGCTCGGCTTCGCCGACGTCTCCAAAGTCTGCATGCTGCAAAGCTATCACCAGAACGCCGAACAGTTTGAAATCCTGTTCAACAAGGGCAAGTTCGATGCGCTGCCCGAGAAGATGCGGGCGATCATCGCGAACGCGGTCGAAGCCGCCGGTCAGGACATGTCCTGGAAGGCCATCGACCGGTACTCGAAGGACTACGTCGAACTGCAGAGCAAGGACAACGTGAAGTTCTACAAGACGCCGGACGCGGTTCTCAAGCGGCAGCTCGAAGTATATGACGACGTCGTCAAGAAGCGCGCCGGCGAGAGCCCGGTGTTCAAGGAGATCGTCCAGTCGCAGATCGCCTTCGCCGAGCGCGCCACGCGCTGGGAGCAGGACACGGTGGTCAACCGCCGCATGGCGTTCGACCACTATTTCGGCCAGAACGCGGCAGCGAAGAAACTCTAGTCGGCACCTAGCCAGCAGAGCACCATTCGGGCCAAACCCGGATGGTGCTCTGTCTATCTGCCCCTCCAAAACGCCCGGGTTTCGATGAACTCCCAACGTGTCCTGCACACCATCGATGCGATCAGCACATGGGCCGGCAAGGCCGCGGCGTGGCTCGTGCTGTTGCTGGCCGGGACCGTCTGCGTCGAGGTATTCAAGCGCTATGTCCTGAATGCGCCGACCGCCTGGATTTTCGATTTCAACAACATGCTCTACGGGACGCTGTTCATGCTTGCCGGTGCCTATGGCCTGGCGCAGAACGCCCATGTGCGTGGCGACTTCCTCTATGGTTCGTTCAAGCCGAGGACGCAGGCCGCGCTCGATCTCGTGCTGTACATCGTCTTTTTCCTGCCGGGCATCGCGGCGCTGCTCTACGCCGGCTATCGCTTTGCGGCGCTGTCCTGGCGCATCGGCGAGCATTCGAGCGTCATGGCGGAGGGACCGCCGATCTATCCTTTCAAGACCATCATCCCGATCGCCGGCGCGCTGATCATCACCCAGGGATTTGCCGAGATCGCCCGCTGCGTCATTTGCCTGCGCACCGGCGCCTGGCCTAGCCGCCTGAAAGACGTGGCGGAAATGGATGTTCTCGAAGAGCAACTTGCGAATAGCGAATATGTCGACGACGAAACCCGCAAGCGGGCGATCGAAGGCGCACAGAAGATAGACGAAACCGCGCGCCAGCGCGGCATGGGCGGAGACCTGCAAACATGAGCGATCCCGCGCTCGGCCTGGTGATGCTGGGTCTCATCGTCATCACCATCATGATGGGCTTCCCGACCGCCTTTACCCTGATGGGTCTCGGCGTGTTTTTCGGGTTCTATGCCTTCTACAGCCCGGCCGAATACTGGTTCGACAACCGGGTGTTCGATCTCATGGTCCAGCGCACTTACGGCGCGATGACCAATGAGGTGCTGATCGCGATCCCCCTCTTCGTCCTGATGGGCTACGTGATGGAACGCGGCGCCTTGGTAGACAAGATGTTCTACTCGGTGCAACTGGCATTTCGCCGCGTGCCGGCCTCGCTTGCGGTCGCCACGCTCGTCGTCTGCGCCTTCTGGGGAATGGCGACCGGGCTCGTCGGCGCCGTCGTCGTGCTGATGGGCGTCGTCGCGTTCCAGCCGATGCTGCGCGCCGGCTACGACGTGAAGCTCGCGGCCGGCGTCATCACCGCCGGCGGTACGCTGGGCATTCTCATTCCGCCGTCGATCATGATCATCGTCTACGCGGCGGTCGCCGGCCAGTCGGTGGTGAAGCTATACGCCGCGGCGATGTTCCCGGGCCTGTTCCTGGCCTTTCTATATATCGTCTATGTCATCAGCCGTGCGATGATCAATCCGAAGGTCGCGCCGAGCCTGCCGGCGGAGATGACCCGGATTCCCATTCCGGAATGGATGCGGAATTTCGGTTCTGCCTATTCGAGCAACATGTTCGCAGGCCTGGTCAAGGCGCTGTTCTCGCCTTCGCGGGCTGCCGCGATCGATGCGGAAGAGGGCAAACTCACCTACGTTCAGGTGGTCAAGAATTTCCTCTTCGCGCTGGTGCCGTTCCTGCTCACCTCGGGAATACTCGGTGTCCTGTGGTGGTACGTCGTCATCCACTCGCAACGCGGCGCGGCGGTCGAAGTCGAAGGGCTTGAGCGCCTCGGTTCGGCGCCGGTGGAGGCCGCCGCCGTCGTCGATACCGGGCCGGCGACCAGCTTCTACATCACCTTCGCCATCCTGGTCGCGCTTGCCCTCGTGATGCTGGCGCGCACCTACAGCAAAATGACGGCCGACCGTCTGGTTCTGGTAAAGCTGTTGACCACGTCGGTCGTGCCCATGGCGCTGCTGATCGTGCTGGTGCTGGGCGCCATCCTGTTCGGCTTCACGACCGCGACGGAATCCGCCGCGGTCGGCGCCGCCGGCGCATTCCTTCTGGCGTTGCAGGCGCGAACGCTGACCTGGCGCAAGACCAAGGAGGCCGTATTCCTCACGGCCAAGACCACGGCGATGGTGTGCTGGCTGTTCGTCGGCTCGGCGCTGTTCTCGGCGGTGTTCGCCCTTCTCGGCGGTCAGGCGCTGATCGAGCGGTGGGTGTTGGCGCTGGATATGTCGCCGATCCAGTTCATGCTGCTGTCGCAGGCCATCATCTTCCTGCTCGGCTGGCCGCTGGAATGGACCGAGATCATCATCATTTTCGTGCCGATCTTCCTGCCGCTGCTCAAGCACTTCAGTATCGATCCCGTACTGTGGGGCGTCCTGGTGTTCGTGAACCTGCAGGCCGCGTTCCTGTCGCCGCCGGTGGCGATGTCGGCCTTCTATCTCAAGGGCGTCGCGCCCAAGCATGTCACGATCAACCAGATCTTCGCCGGCATGATGCCCTATATGATGATCGTCATCCTCTGCATGGTGGTCATGTATATCTGGCCCGGTATGGCGCTGTGGCTGCCGAACTACCTGTACGGCGGCGGTTGATCGCCGGAGAGACTTGTATTTGGCGCGCCGGTCGTGGTTCGATCGGCGCGCCTTTTTCATTGAGGATAGCGCTGTGCCCCAGATCGAGATGACCGAACTCACGGCGGTGGAAGCCGCCGATGCCATCGCCCGCGGCCTGGCGAAGGCCGAGGATTACACCACCGCCTGCCTCGAGCGCATCGCGGCGGTCGATGGCGAAGTGCGCGCCTTCGCTCATCTCGATCCGGACCACGCGCTGGCCCAGGCGCGCGCGCTCGACCGCCACAAGGCGGAAGGCGGCCGCCTCGGTCCGCTGCATGGCGTGCCGGTCGGCATCAAGGACATTTTCGATACCGCGGATTACCCGACCGAATGCGGCTCGCCGCAACTGGCCGGCCGCCGGCCGAAACACGATGCCGCGGTGGTGCGCAAGTTGCGGGAGGCCGGCGCCGTCATCATCGGCAAGACGGTATCGACCGAGTTCGCCTATTTTCACCCCGGCCCGACGCGCAATCCGCGCGATCTTTCGCGCACGCCGGGCGGCTCATCATCGGGCTCGGCCGCGGCCGTCGCCGCCGGCATGGTGCCGCTGTCGATCGGCTCACAGACCAATGGCTCGATGATTCGTCCCGCCGCGTTCTGTGGCGTGTTCGGCATCAAGCCCAGCCACGGGCTGGTGTCGCGCGCCGGTGCGCTGCCGCTGTCGGCCAAGCTCGACCATATCGGCGCCTATGCGCGCAGCATCGAAGACATTGCGTTGGTGCTTGATGTCATCGTCGGCCAGGACCCGGCCGATCCGGACAGCCGGCCTTACGCCGCACCTAGCTTTGGCGCCGCGGCCGTGGCGGAATCGCCGATGCCGCCGAGCTTTGCTTTCATCCGAACGCCGATGTGGGACAAGGCCGACGCCGAGGCGCGCGACGGGCTGGAGGAACTCGCCAAGGAGTTGGGCGCCCGCGAAATGGACATGCCCGCCGGTTTCGAGGCCGCGTGGGGCGCCTTGCGCGCGATCATGGCCGCCGACATGGCGCACAATCTCGGCCAATATGCCGACAGCGGACAATCGAGCAAGCAATTTGCCGATCTGATCGCCGAAGGCCGCGCCGTCAAGGCCACCGACTATCTGGCGGCGATGCGCGATGCGCGGCGCTACGCCGATGGCATGACGGAAATCTTCGAGCAGTATGCCGACGCCATCATCACGCCGTCGGCGCGCGGTGTTGCACCTCTGGGTATCGAGGCCACCGGCGACCCGGTGTTCTGTTCGTTCTGGACGCTGACTGGCCTGCCGTCGCTCAATTTGCCCATCCTCGCCGATGATGAAGGCCTGCCGATCGGCGTGCAACTGGTCGGCGCCTATGGCCGCGACGAAAAACTGCTTCGCACAGCGCGCGCACTGCTCGATGGCCTTTCCAGCAATTAGACGTTTGCCAATAACTAGACTCTTGGCGGCGCGCCGACATGTTCCTTGAAGAAGGCGATGGTGCGGCTCCAGGCCAGATCGGCGGCCGCCTTGTCGTAGCGGCTGGATGTGTCGTTGTTGAACGAGTGATTGGCGTCGGGATAGAGATAGATAGTATAGCGCTTGTTGGCCGCCTTCAGCGCCGCTTCATAAGCCTCAATCCCGGCATGGATGCGTTGATCGAGCCCGGCATAATGCAACAGCAGCGCCGCCTGAATGTTCGGCACCTGTGACGCCGCGCCTTGCGCGCCGTAATAGGCGACTCCGGCTTTCAGATCGGGTGACAGCGCGGCGATGCGGTTGACCATGCCGCCGCCCCAGCAGAAGCCGACGGCGCCGACATTGCCGGTCGACTCGGCATGGCTGGCGAGGAACGGCACCGCGGCGGCGATCTGCTGCGCGGCTTCGTCGGCTTTAAGCGCACCGATCATCTCGCGGCCTTTGTCCTCGTCGCCGGGCGTGCCGCCGAGCGGCGACAATATATCGACGCCGAAAGCAAGAAAGCCTTCGAGCGCTACGCGCCTCGTGATGTCCTTGATATGCGGATTGAGGCCGCGGTTTTCGTGAATGACGATGATCGCCGGGCGCTTGCCCTTCGATGCCGGCCGCGCCAGAGTGCCGCTGATTTTCGTGCCGCCGGCATCGTACGACACGGTGTCGATCGCCAGCCGCGCGTCGTCGGCCGGGACGATGGCCGCGCGCGCATAATCGTTTTTCAACATCGGCAGCAATGCGACGGCGGCCGCGGTCGATCCTGCCATCGCGGCGAGCCGGTCCATGAAGCTGCGCCGGTCGATCAAGCTATGGGTGAAGGCGTCGTAGAGGTCGATGATGCGCTGATCCATGGTCTGCTCCCGGCACGTGTGACGCCTATGGATAACACACTGCCGGGCTCGATATTCCTCAAGCGTTGAGGTGCAGCAATCGGTCGCAAGCGCCACGACAAGTTATCCGGCGGTTGCTAGTCTGCCTCAGGGGAGTGGGCGACGGGGGCGGCCGGGGGGGCGCTTTGACGACAACCGTGGAACTGCCGCTGTGGCTGGTCGTGATTGTCGGCGTGCTGTCGATCCTCGCCGCGCTCGATCATCTGCTGCTGCCGAGCGCGCGCTGGGTGATGCGCCGCCGGCTCAACCGCGCCATCGAGGAACTCAACACCCGGCTGAAGCTGCGCATCCAGCCGTTCAAGCTGGCCAAGCGGCAATCGCTGATCGACCAGTTGGTGTTCGATCCTGAAGTGATCGACGAGATCGAAGTCTATGCCAAAAACCACAACATCACGCGCACCGTCGCTCAGGACCTTGCGCGCAGCTATGCGCGCGAGATCGTGCCGTCGTTTTCGGCCTATGCTTACTTTGGCATCGGCGCGCGGCTGGCGCGCTTCATCTGTACGCTGCTGTACCGGGTACGGCTCGGCTATATGGACGAGGACGCGCTCAAGACGGTGGACCCGGATTCTTCGGTGATCTTCGTCATCAATCATCGCTCCAACATGGACTACGTGCTGGTCACCTATATGGCTTCGTCCAGTTCGGCCTTGAGCTACGCGGTCGGCGAGTGGGCGCGGGTCTGGCTGCTGCAAAGCCTGATCCGCTCGATGGGCGCGTACTTCGTGCGCCGCGATTCACGCGATCCGCTCTATCGCAAGGTGCTGGCGCGTTATGTGCACATGGCGGTCGCCGGGGGCCTGACGCAAGCGGTGTTTCCCGAAGGTGGCCTGACGCGCGACGGCAATTTGCAGAAGGCCAAGCTCGGTCTCATCGGTTATATGGTGGCAGGCTTCGATGCGAAAGCGTCGCGCGACGCGGTGTTCGTGCCGGTTGGCATCAATTACGACCGCGTGCTGGAGGACAGGCTGCAACTCGGCGTTCTGGCGGCCAAGACGGAAGGCAAGACAGAGGGCAAGGCGGAAGGAAAATCGCGCGGCAAGGCGCAGCATCGTTTCAACGCGCTGGTTTTGCTGACCGCCTTTGTCCGCCACATCGCCCTCGCCATTCGCGGCCGTTGGTACCGCTTCGGCTATGCCTGCGTCAGCTTCGGCGCGCCGTTGTCGCTGCGCCAGTATGTCACCGAACGCGGCATCGATTTCCGCACACTGGATCAGCCGGCGCGTTTTGCCGAGGTCGAGCGGCTCGCCGATGTTTTGATGGGCAAAGTCGGCGCCGTTGTCCCGGTGCTGCCGGTGGCGCTGGTGGCGACGGTGCTGCGCGATGCCGGCGCGCCTTTGTCGCTTCTGGAACTCAAGGCCCGCGTATTGACGGTGGCGCAGCGGCTCGCCGCCTCAGGGAGTCATGTACATATTCCGCGCGGCGATCAGGACTATGCCATCGAAGTGGGCTTGCGCATGTTGCGGTTGCGCCATCTGGTCGAGGAAGTGGACGGCCTCTACCGCGTCAAGTCGGGTGAATTGCCGCTGCTGAATTATTACGCAAATTCCATTGTTCATTTGTTGGAAAAACCTGTTGTCGTGCAGGCTGCCGAATAGATTTTGGCCATATCGTCCCGCCTGTGGGAATTTGTCTCACCGCCTTGACGTTGGCGCTTTGAGACGGCAATTCAGGGGCTTGCTGCCGTGGCCGCCCGTCTGGAGAGCTTCATGAATCGTCGTGCGATCGCCTTCTCTGTGTTGATGATCGCGGCGACTGTCCTGGGCGGTCCAGCCTCGACCCGCGCCGCCGACGAGTTTCCTTATGACCGCGTGCTGCTGCTCGATGTCGCGCCGATGCGCCCGCTCAAGCGCGTGCCGTTCTTGACCGTTGTGGAAAACGGGATCACGACCATCGAGCTATGGTGCCGCACCGCGAAGGCGCGCGTGCAGGTGTCCGACACTGCCATCAGGATAGAGATCGCGCCGCTGTCCGAGGCGTTGCCGCAATACATGAGCACGGGCCAGTGCAGCGAAGACCGCGTCCAGGCCGACATGCAAACGCTCGAGGCCCTGACGCAAGTGACCGAATGGCGCAAGCGTGGCGACGGCATCGAACTTCTGGGCCCTGCGCCGATGCGGTTTCGTGCGTCGAGCCATTGATATTCTCGAGAACCTAACTGAAAGCAAAAAGGCCGCCTTTCGGCGGCCTTTCGTTTCGTGTTCGAGAGGGAAGGGCTTAGAAGCCCATGCCGCCGCCCATGCCGCCCATGCCGCCGCCGCCGCCCGGCATTGCCGGGGCCGCGTCCTTCGGCAGTTCGGCGACCATGGCTTCGGTGGTGACGAGCAGGCCGGCGATCGAGCCGGCGTCTTGCAGCGCGGTGCGCACCACCTTGGCCGGGTCGATGATGCCCTTGGCGATCATGTCGACATATTCGTCGTTCTGCGCGTCGAAGCCGAACGTCTCTGACTTGTTCTCGAGCACCTTGCCGACAACGATCGAGCCTTCGACACCGGCGTTCTCGGCGATCTGGCGGATCGGAGCTTCCAGCGCCTTGAGCACGATGTTGATGCCGGCCTGCACGTCGTGGTTCTCGGAGGTCAGCTTGCCGACCGCTTTCTTGGCGCGCAGCAGGGCGATGCCGCCGCCCGGCACGACGCCTTCTTCAACGGCGGCGCGGGTGGCGTTGAGCGCGTCATCGACGCGGTCCTTCTTTTCCTTCACTTCGATCTCGGTCGCACCGCCGACGCGGATCACCGCAACGCCGCCGGCGAGCTTGGCCAGACGTTCCTGCAGCTTTTCCTTGTCGTAGTCCGAGGTGGTTTCCTCGATCTGCGCCTTGATCTGGCCGACGCGCGCTTCGATGTCGGCTTTCTTGCCGGCGCCGTTGACGATCGTGGTCTTTTCCTTCTCGATCAGCACCTTCTTGGCGCGGCCGAGCATGGCGACGGTGACGTTCTCGAGCTTGATGCCGAGGTCGTCGGAGATCAGCTGGCCGCCGGTCAGGATGGCGATGTCTTCCAGCATCGCCTTGCGGCGATCGCCGAAGCCCGGCGCCTTGACGGCGGCAACCTTGAGGCCGCCGCGCAGCTTGTTGACGACCAGCGTGGCGATGGCTTCGCCTTCGACGTCTTCGGCGATGATGACGAGCGGCTTGCTCGACTGCACCACGGCTTCAAGCACCGGCAGCATCGCCTGGAGACCCGACAGCTTCTTTTCGAACAGCAGGATGTAGGCGTCTTCCAGCTCGGCCACCATCTTCTCGGAGTTGGTGACGAAGTAGGGCGAGATGTAGCCGCGATCAAACTGCATGCCTTCGACGATTTCGACCTCGGTTTCCATCGCCTTGGCTTCTTCGACGGTAATGACGCCTTCGTTGCCGACCTTCTGCATCGCCTTGGCGATCATGCTGCCGATAGCGGAATCGCCGTTGGCCGAGATGGTGCCGACCTGCGCTACTTCGGCGGAGGAGGAGACCTTCTTGGCGCGCTTTTCGATGTCCTTGACGACGGCGGCGACGGCGATGTCGATGCCGCGCTTGAGGTCCATTGGGTTCATGCCGGCGGCCACCGACTTGGCGCCTTCGCGCACGATCGCCTGGGCGAGAACGGTGGCGGTGGTGGTGCCGTCGCCGGCCAGGTCGTTGGTGCGGGACGCGACTTCACGCACCATCTGCGCGCCCATGTTCTCGAACTTGTCTTCGAGTTCGATTTCCTTGGCGACGGTGACGCCGTCCTTGGTGATGCGCGGCGAGCCGTAGCTCTTGTCGAGCACGACGTTGCGGCCCTTGGGGCCGAGGGTGACCTTCACCGCGTTGGCGAGGATATCGACGCCGCGCAACATGCGGTCGCGCGCGTCGCCGGCAAACTTGACGTCTTTTGCGGACATAGGGAGTAACTCCAGTTGGGTTTGAATGTACCGTCACCCTGAGGTGCGCGCTCTTGCGCGCCTCGAAGGGTGACAGCCCGTGCCCGTCATCCTTCGAGGCTCGCGGCGTTGCCGCTCGCACCTCAGGACGACGGCTAGCGCGTTAGGCGATCACGCCCATGATGTCGGACTCTTTCATGATCAGAAGGTCCTCGCCGTCGAGCTTGACCTCGGTGCCCGACCATTTGCCGAACAAAACGCGGTCGCCGGACTTAATATCCATGGGGGTCAGCTTGCCGTTCTCGTCGCGGCCACCGGGGCCGACGGCGATCACTTCGCCTTCGGACGGCTTTTCCTGGGCGGTGTCCGGAATAATGATGCCGCCCTTGGTCTTCTCTTGGGCGTTGATGCGGCGGACGACGACGCGGTCGTGCAGGGGGCGGAACTTGGTCTTGGCCATGGGCTTCCTCGGCTTTTTGAAACGCTGATATCGCAGACGATGTGACGGAATGTGTCGTAGGTGCAGTCTATTAGCACTCTTTAATAGAGAGTGCTAATTATCGATGGGGGAGATATTGCCTTAACAGTTAGGTGTCAAGTTGGCCGGACCGGTTCGTGCCAGGCCGGACTGGCCGTAATGATGGCGTAAAGCCCGGTCAGGAGAGCCTCGCGGAGGCGCTTGCTTGACCCGCCAATAAAATTCAATGTTACGTCTCCGAGGAGCCCGAATGATCCGCCGCCAACGTCCTAAACTGCCGACATTCACGGTTTTGGCCGTCCTCGGGCTCGGTTTTGGCCTTGCCGGCTGTGCCTCCACCAATCAGTCGCCCGAGCCGCCGCCGCCCCCGCCGGTGGCGCAGCCGTTACCGCCGTCATTCCCGCCACAGAACCTGGTCGGCAGCTACGGCCTCGCCGCCTATCACAAGGACGAGGACCGGCCGCGCACCGAAGCCGCCGCGGTCAACCAGTGCCGCCAGCCTTACGTCATCACCATGGGGCCGACCGGCGGCGTCATGATGCATCTGGCCGACCAGCCGACGCCGACCGAATTGCGCGTCAAGGGCGCGGTCGGCGGTAAGGACTTCATTGGCCCGGCCGAAGATCCGCCGGGCGGCGCGCTGGACCGCGAGGTTGTGCAGTTCGACGGCCGCCTCCTGATCCTGCGCTTCGTGGATCCGGAAGTGCATGGCCGCTACGGCAGCATGGTCTATGTCCGCTGCCCGGCCGAGGGCGTGAAAAGGCCGCGGCCGAGAACGGCGGCCAAGCCGGCCGCCAAGCCTGCCGCAGCGCGGCCAGCAGCCGCCCGCCCGGCGCCGGCGCCGGTGCAGCCGCCGATCCAGAGGTAGTAGCTTCTTTCTTTCTTCTCCCCGCGTGCGGGGAGAGGTCGGCTTTCGCGTGCAACGCGGAGGCCGGGTGAGGGGGCCTCGCCGCGATTCTGTGTGCTATCTGTAGCGGCCCCTCACCCCACCCCTCTCCCCGCAAGGGGGGAGAGGAGATGCCGCTTCCGGCGCAAGAAGCCTTCATGCCTTCTCCCCGCGAATTCATCCACGGACCTTGGCGCGCAGTGCCGGTCCTCGGCGTCACGCAGATCATCGCGTGGGGCTCCATTTTTTACACGCCGGTGCTGATCGTGCCGCTGATCGCGGCCGAGCGCTCCTGGTCGCTGGCTTTGTCCATGGCCGGCTTCTCGGTGGCGCTGCTCACCGCCGGCCTGATCGCGCCCTTTGTCGGCCGTTCGATCGATCGCTTCGGCGGTCACGTCGTCATGACCGCGGGCTCGCTCACCGGCGCGCTCGGCCTCATCCTCATCGGCTATGCCGAACATCCGGCCGCCTATTTCGCGGTCTGGATCGTGCTCGGCGCGGCGTTGTCGGCGAGCCTTTACGATGCCGCCTTCGGCACGCTCGGCCGCATCTTCGGCGCCGCCGCGCGCAGGCCGATCACGGCGCTGACGCTCGCCGGCGGCTTTGCCTCGACCGCCGGCTGGCCGGCGACGCATTTCCTCATCGAGGCGGTCGGCTGGCGCGGCACTTATCTAGTCTATGCCGCGCTGCTCGCCTTGGTCTGTGCCCCGCTACACGCCTTCGTGCTGCCGCGCAGTCGCGCCGAAATCGCCGTGCCGAAAACCGGCGACGTCGGAGCGGCGCCCGCCAGGCTGCTGCCGTCGAAAGGACTGCCGTTCATTCTGGTGGCGTCGGCCTTTGCGGCTTACGCCTTCGTACCGTCCGGCCTGTCGGCGCATCTCCTGGCGATCTTTTCGCGCAGCGGCATCGATGCCGGCACCGTGGTGTGGATCGGCGCGCTGTTCGGTCCGGCTCAGGTCGGCGCGCGATTGATCGAATTTTCATTCGGCAAGGATCTGCATCCTTTGTGGGTGGTGCGCTTCGCGCTCGGCACCTTGCTGTGCGCTTTCGTTATGCTGGCGGTGCTCGGCGTGTCGGTGCCGGTGGCGGCGGCGTTCGCCTTGATGTTCGGCGGCGCCAACGGCCTCGTCACCATCACGCGCGGCGCGGTGCCGCTGGCGCTGTTCGGCGCGCAGGGTTACGGCCGGCTGATGGGCCGGCTCGCGGCGCCGTTTTTGCTGATGCAGGCGGCGGCGCCCTTGATCATGGCCTTCGTGATCGATCAAGCCTCCGACTTCGCGGCGCTGGCGTTGGCCGGCAGTTTCGCCGCCGTCGGCTTGATCTGCTTTATCGTGATCAGAAGGCCGTAGCCTCCGCGTGACAGCTCAGCCGAACATCTTGTCGATGTCGCGCTGGCTGGCGTGGCCGGTGTCGCCGGCGAGCTTCGGCCCATTGAGAAGGCCGCGTTCATCCTGCACGCCCGCGCGCGGTAGCGGCTTCGCCGCTGCGATGCCGTTGCAGCGCGTCAGCATGTCCGACACCTGATCCTCGATTGCCGTGAGCGTCGTCATCGCCTTGGCGATGCGTTGGCCGGCAATGTCCTGGAAATTGCACGACTCGTAGATGCGCACAACATTGTCCTGAATGTCCTGCGCCAGGCCGCGCTTGTAGTCATCCTTGAGCGACGCGGCGAGAGCCTTGGCGCTGTCGTCGATGACTTCGACCGACTTCAAGATTTTCTGCGTTGCCTTTTCCATGCCGTCGATCGCCGCGTCGAGTTCATCACTCGCGCGCGTCATGCGGCGCTCGCCGCCGCATCCGATCAGTTCGCCGAGATCGCGCTTGTGCCGGGCCAGCATGTCGCGGATGAGCGCCAATTCCGCTTTCACATGCGGAGCATCGTCACGGGCATGAGGATGAGCATAAGGCTGGGCCTGCGCTGCCGGCCTCTTGCCCGTCATCATCTGCTCGATGCGGAAAACCTTGCGTTGCACGCGACCGTCCCTTTTCGCAGTTCCCACCAGAGTTTTATCGCGTCGCACATTAACGCTGGGTTGCGGTCAGCCGCCGCGCTCGTAAAAAACAAGCGCGGCGCAAGACGGCATTAACCACGATGCGCCGCGCTTTACGCAAAATAAACGCTAAGCCGACGAAGCAGCGGTGCCCGGGCCGCAATGCGGCCCAGGGCCGCGCATGGTTTACCAATCGGTGTGTGTTTGCCTCTGTACTGCTCATGCGACGAAAATTTGTGAGTAGCGTGATGCAGCGTTCAATTCTCATCGGCACCGCCGCGAGCCTGCTCGCCGGCACGGCTATGGCGGGCTTGTTGGCGGCTCCAGCCATGGCGCAATCGATGACGCCGCCAATGGTGGTCGTTGCGCAGCCCCAGCGCATGCAGACGAATTTGGGTGGCGGCTTCATCGAAGCCTTGTTCGGCGACAACGGCCGCAAACCGCAATACGTAGCGCCGCCGCAGAATTTTTATGGCGAGCCGCAGCCGAGCCCGCAGCCGCTTTATGCCAACACCGGCCCGATGGTCGATCCGTTGGCGGACGGCTATCCAATCGATCCGATTTTCCTGCGCCAGGAGGTGATCTATCACGGCCCGGAAACGCCCGGCACCATCGTGATCGATACGCCGAACAAGTTCTTGTATCTGGTGCAGCCCGGCGGCCGGGCCTTGCGTTACGGCATCGGTGTCGGCCGCCCTGGCTTTACCTGGTCGGGCATGCACACGATTTCGTCGATGAAGGAATGGCCGGACTGGGTGCCGCCGAAAGAGATGCTCGAGCGCCAGCCTTATCTGCCGAAATTCGTGGCCGGGGGCCCGAGCAATCCGCTTGGCGCGCGCGCAATGTATCTCGGTTCGACACTCTATCGCATCCACGGCTCGAACGAGCCCTGGACCATCGGGCAGAACGTGTCGTCTGGATGCATCCGCATGCGCAATGCCGACGTCATCGATCTGTACGGCCGCGTCAAGGTCGGCGCTAAGGTTTTGGTGCTGTAGCGCCCGGTGCGAACTTAGTCGCCACCACCGCCATCGCCGCCGCCGAAATCACCGCCGCCAAAGTCGCCGCCTGAATCGGACGCATCGCTGTCGAATAGGCCGGCGCTGCGATTGTCGCCGACATCATTCAAGCCGGCATCGCGCGACAGGTCGCCGCCGGACGCATTGTTGTCCCACGGTGAACCGGACGGCTCGTTGTCGCGCGTATTGCCGAAGGCGCTGCCGCTGTGCTGGCCGCCGCCGAACAGACCGCCGATGGAATTGAACAGCAGCGAACCGCCGATCACGCCGGCTGCGGTTGCCGCGGCGGTGCCGAGAAACGATCCGCCGCCGGTGCCGGGCGCAGGACCTTGCGCTTGGGCCGGCTGCGCGCCTTGCTGCAAAGCTGCGCCGGTGTTCCAGCGGCTGTCGGGCTGGCTGGCGCGGACGCTCGGCACCGAGCCGCGACCGGTCACGGCGTTGCGCATGGTTTCGAGAAAACCGCCGCCTTGCGGCTGGTCGTCTTCGCCGCCAAGTTCGCGGATGCGGGCGTCGGCGCGCTTGAGCGCTTCGTCCTGCACCAGCACCGTCTGCACCAGCGCATAGAGCGCGTGCGGGGCGCGGCGGTTGCCATCGGCAATCGCGCGCTCGGCCTCGGCATCGCGTGGCGAGGTTTCCAGCCGCGCCAGGCGGTCGAACAGATCGGTCACCAATTGGCGTTCTTGCGGCGTCATCTCGTATCCTCCCGTTGCAACAGCATGTCGAAACAGCGTGCAGAACTTTATCTAGGAAGCGCCAAAGCTTTCGCCAGTGGCCTCAGGCCAGCGCGACATTGTGCTCGGCCAATACGCCCAAATAAGCATCCGAATTGAAAAAGGCGAATTCATGCTCGCGCAAGGCCGTCAGCGAATCCACCGCGATTAGTTCGGCATCGACGAAGCCCGGATGACACATGATCAGGCCGCCATCCGGCAATCCGTTGAGAAAGCGCGGAAACAGCTTTGCAAACCGGGCCTTGGACGTGAACGCATAGGCGCCGGCGAAGGCCGGATTGGTGGCCAGGCCGTGCCGCGCCGCCTGGCTTTTGAAGCCGAGGCTCAAAACGTCGAGCACCAGCGACTTGCGGTCATGCACCATGCGCCCGGCGCGGGCCCGGCCACATTGCCGCACCCAGGCGTTCGGCGCCATTTCGCTCGCCACTTTCAGGAAGGCGTTGCGCACCTGCGGCAGCAGGTGAACGTGCTGGTGGCCGTCGAGAAAATCCGGCGCGCGGCCGAACATGTCGATGAAAGCGCGCAACTGCGCGGTAATCTCGGCGACCAGCGGCGCTTCGGACAGCCGCCGCGTCACCGCCAGTTTCATCATCTCATTGATCGGCAGAAAAGCGCCGTCGCGCAGCGGCGCAAAGCCGCCGCTCATTGGCGCAAACGGCGCGGTCATCGTGACGTGCAGGCCGATCGCGGCGCGCGGCTCATCGTCATTGAGCGCTGCCAGAGCTTGCGCCTCGCCAGTACCGAGATAGGCGGCCGGCATCATCACCGAGGTGGCGTTGATGCGCCGTTTGGCGATCAACTGCCGGATAGCGTCGTTGACGCCGGGCGCCATGCCGTAATCGTCGGCACAAAGCCAGAGGCGGCGGATCGGCAAAGTCTTGGGTTTGCGAATCTCAATTCACTCCGCTGTGCGCGCCGGCGCAGTTCGCACCTTGGCCGGCTCGCCGCTGGTCTTGATCGTATGGTCGGCGACGAAATAGACCGGGCGGCCTTTGATTTCGGACAACAGCTTGCCGATATATTCGCCGAGCACGCCGATCATCATCAGTTGCACACCGCCGAGCACCATCAAGCCGACGACGAGCGACGGATAGCCGGGCACGTCTTCGCCGAACAATACGGTCTCGATGACGATGTACGCGCCGAACAGCAGCGCCGTCGCCGCCATGACGACGCCAAGCAGGCTGGCGACGCGCAAAGGCGCCACCGAGAACGAGGTCAGCGCCTCGATCGACAGGCCGATCAGCGCCCAGATGTTCCAGGTGCTCATGCCGTGCTCGCGCTCAGCCGGCTCGTAATTGACGCGCACCTGGCGAAAGCCGATCCAGCTCGACAGGCCCTTGAAGAAGCGATTGCGCTCCGGCATCTGCCGCAAGGCATCGGCGGCGCGCGGCGACAGCAGGCGGAAGTCGCCGGCGTCTTCCGGAATTTTCAGGCGCGCGCGCCAGTTCAGCAGCCAATAGAACCAGTGCACCATCGTCCGGCGCAGCCACGGTTCGTTCTCGCGGTGTGCTTTGGCGGTGTAGACGACGTCGTAGCCGTCGTCCTGCCAGCGCGACACCAATGTCTCGATCAGGCTCGGTGGATGCTGGCCGTCGCCGTCCATGAACAATATGGCGCCGAGCCGGGCATGGTCGAGACCGGCGAGCAGGGCTGCTTCCTTGCCGAAATTGCGCGAAAGGGTAATCACCTGCACGTCGAGCGGGAGCGCCGGCAGCGCGTTGGCGGTCTGGCTGGTCAAGTCCTTGCTGCCGTCATCGACATATACGACCTCGACTGTGAGGTTGCGCTTGGTCTTCAGGAAGCGCGCGACTTCGGCGATGCGTTCATGCAGGCTGGGCAGGCCCTTGGCCTCGTTGAAAACCGGCACGACGATGGACAGCCCATCGGCGGGGCGGCTTTTGCCTGTCCGGGACGCCGATTTCGTGATTTTAGCCGGCATTTTCGTCAACCTAATTCACTCTGGCAAAGGTTCCTGGCGGAGCCGCGATCTATACCGCATGGCGCCGCCGCTGTCGCGCCCGGGGGAAGGGCCGTTTTCGGATAGGACCACGCGGCGACATAGTGCTATGGAGCGGCGATGATACCGGCACCCCTGAAAAATATCGTCGCTCGTCTGAACGTGGCCTGGCACGAGCGCGCCATCGCGCTCAAGGCGGTCAGTTTCGCCATGGTCGGGGTGGTCAATACCGCGATCGATTTCAGCGTGTTCTGGACGGTAGCGGAACTGCTGCGCTGGCCGCTGGTGCCGGCCAATGTGCTGGCCTGGCTGGTGGCGGTGTCGTTTTCCTACGGGATGAACACGTTCATCACCTTCGGCCCGGAGTCGGGCCGGATTTTGCGCTGGCGCGATTATGCGACCTTCGCCGCGTCCGGCATTGCCGGCATGGTCTGCGCGACCGCGACTTTGTTCGTATTGTCTTATTTCCTGCCGTTGGTGGCGGCCAAGCTGATCTCGATCCTAGTCAGCTTCGTCATTAATTTCTCGCTATCGCACTTCGTCGTGTTTCGCAAACGCGAGCAGTAGAGCGTTTCAGTCGATGGAACTTTTCGCGGCCTGCGTAGTCGTGAAGCAGGGGCGCGGCGTTGAGGCGGACGGTCCCCAAGGCTAACCTGCCGTCCATGCGGGGTTGTTCAGAAATGGCGGTCGATGCGTCGCGGGAGAATCCCGAAACGGCTTTCCTCGTGGGCGGTGGGCAACTCGGCACGATCATTGCGGCCTTCGACTGGACACAAACACCGCTCGGCCCCATCGAAAACTGGCCGACCTCGATCAAGACCACCGTCGGTTTGATTCTGCGCTCGCCGGTGCCGATCGTCACTTTGTGGGGCGAGCAGGGCACGATGATCTACAACGACGCCTATTCCGTTTTCGCCGGCGGCCGTCATCCCCGGCTGCTCGGCTCGGCGGTGCGCGAGGGCTGGCCCGAGGTCGCCGACTTCAACGACAACGTGATGAAGGTCGGCTTGGCCGGCGGCACGCTGTCCTACACCGACCAGGAACTGACGCTGCACCGGTCCGGCGCGCCGGAGCAGGTGTGGATGAATCTCGACTACTCGCCGGTGATCGGCGAGAACGGTCAGCCGATCGGCGTTATCGCCATCGTCGTCGAAAGCACGGCGAAGGTTTTGATGGAGCGCGAGATCCGCAACGAGGCGCAGCGTTTTCGCGAAGCGCTGGACGAAGCGGTGATCGAGCGTACCGCGGCGTTGCAGCGCAGCGAAAAGACCATCCGCACCGTGTTCGAGACGTCCTATCTGAGTCAGGGATTGCTGACGACCGACGGCAAGATCGTTTATGTCAACACCACCGCACTCGCCAGCATCAAGCGCCGGCTGGAAGACGTCGTCGGCAAGGATTTCGCCGACACGCCGTGGTTTTCCGGCACGCCCGGCATGCCGGAGAAAATCCGCGACGGCATTGCCCGCGTCGCCTCCGGCGAAAGCATCAAGATCGCCATGCCGCTGCATCTGCCGACCGGCGACCGCATCTATGAATTCTCGATGCGGCCGGCGTTGGATGAAATCGGCAAGGTGGTCGCGCTGGTGCCCGAGGCTGTCGAAATCACCGCGCGCGTGCGCGCCGAGGAGGCGTTGCAGCAGGCGGTCAAGCTGGAGGCCATCGGCAATCTCACCGGCGGCATCGCGCATGACTTCAACAATCTCCTGATGGCCGTTCTCGGCAGCCTCGAATTGTTGCGCAAGCGATTGCCGGACGATCCAACGACATTGCGGCTCATCGACAATGCGGCCGAGGGCGCGCGGCGCGGCAAGTCGCTGACCGAACGCATGCTGGCCTTTGCCCGCAAGCAGGATCTCAAGCCCCAGCGCACCGATCTCGGCCGGCTGGTCGGCGGCATGGCGGAGTTGCTGGAGCGGGCGCTCGGCCCGACCATTACCGTCGATATAAAGATCGACAGCAACCTGTCGCAGGTTGAGATCGATCCCAACCAGATGGAAGCGGCCCTGCTCAATCTCGCCGTCAATGCGCGCGACGCCATGCACGGCCAGGGCCCGCTCGTCATCCAGGCGCACGAGGCCGTCGTCGAATACGACAGCGTGCTGTCGCCGGGCCACTATGTCGTCCTTTCCGTGATCGATGCCGGCGAAGGCATGGACGAGGCGACGCTCAAGCGCGCCACCGAACCCTTCTTCACCACCAAGGGCGTCGGCAAGGGCACCGGTCTCGGCCTGTCGATGGTGCAGGGGCTTGCCGAGCAATCGGGCGGCCGTCTGATCCTCAAAAGCCTCACCGGCGTGGGCACGACCGCCGAAATATGGCTGCCGTCCGCTGGACCGGCCGTCGCGGAGGCGGTGGCGCCGGCGCCGGTTGTCGCATCGGAAAATCAGGACTCGACGCCGCTCACCATTCTCGCTGTCGACGACGATCCGCTGATCTTGATGAACATCGTCGACATGCTTGAAGACCTCGGCCATGCGGTCATCGAGGCGTCGTCCGCCAAGCGCGCGCTCGAGGAACTGGGCAAGGCAAAATTCGACCTGATGGTGACCGATCACGCGATGCCGCACATGACCGGCGCTCAGTTGATCAAGGAAGCGCAGGCGCGCTGGCCGGAATTGCGGGTGATCCTGGCGACCGGCTATGCCGATTTGCCGCCCGGCGCCAATGCAGATGTGCCCCGCCTGTCGAAACCGTTTGCGCAAAGCGATCTTGCCGCGGCGCTGGCGAAGGCCAGCGCTTAAGACATCAGCTCAGTTCCTTGATCTTTTGCTTGCCGGCCTCGATGCCCATGATGAGCCCTTGCATGTACCGTGAGCCGCTGGGCAAGGCGTCAGGCACGTCGATATCGGGCGGCGGCAAGGCCGGGCCGACCACCGATTCCCAGCCGCGCCGAAAGCCGTCGAAGAATGTTTGGTGCACGTCCATGCCACAGCCCCCAACTGCCGCATTTTTCTGGCAGCGCCGCGCCGGGCGGACACTACCCTTTTCATGGTATTCTAAGGCCGCAGATTTTGGCTGCCGTCACGGGCCGCCCTTACAATCCGGCGCCGAGGCGGGTTAGGGTCCGCCGCCCGGCCGGGCAAAATTCACCTTTCGGGCGCGTGGAATAAATTGCAGCGAAGAACCCTTGCCGCCGGCGCGGCCCTCATTCTCGCCGCCGGGTTCCTCACCCTCTTTGTCGGCGGCGGCGCGCGCTTTGCCGTCGGTCTGACGCTCAAGCCGATCGTCGACGATCTCGGCTGGGGCCGCAGCGAACTTGGCCTTGCGGTGGCGCTGTTTCAGGTCGTGTCGGCGGGCGCGATGTTTGCCGCCGGTTTTCTGACCGACCGCGCCGGGCCGCGCCTGGTGCTGACCGGCGGCCTTTTGGTCAGCGCGCTCGGCATCGGCCTGATGAGCGTGATGGACGCGCCGTGGCATGCGCTGGTGCTGTACGGCATCGTCTTTGCGCTCGGCAATGGCGCGGCGTCGATGATCCCGGTCAGCGTCATGGTGATGCGCGCCTTCCCGCAGCGCGCCGGCATGGCCAATGCGGTGGTGACGTCGGGCATGAGCGTCGGGCAACTGGTAATGATCGCCGGGCTTGCCGCGCTGCTGCTGACGGTCGACTGGCGCTCGATCTATGTGCTGCTCGGCGTCGCGCATCTCATATTGGTGCCGCTGTTGTTTCTGGCGATTCCCAAAACGACGTCGGCGCAATCCAAAGCGGCGCGGCCGAGCGACGGCATGGGCATCGCGCAAGCGGCGCGCACGCGGCAGTTCTGGTTGCTGCTGGTGATCTATGGAATCTGCGGCTTTGACGATTTTTTCGTCGGCACGCATGTCGTCGCCTTCGCGCAAGACCGCGGCGTCGATGCCTTTGTCGCCGGCAATTTGTTGGCAGTGATGGGACTGATGGGCCTGATCGGCGTCATGGCCGCCGGCGCCTATAGCGACCGTGTGGGTCCGGTGTGGCCGACGGCGGTCGCGTTCGCGGCGCGGGTCGTGGTGTTCGGCTGGATCATGATCGATCAGTCGGCGCTGTCGGTCGCGGTGTTCGCTTTGGTGTTCGGCGCCACCTTCATGGTGACGGCGCCTTTGACGGCCGTGTTCGTGTCGCAGAGCTTCGGCACCCGCCATCTCGGCGCGCTGACCGGACTGATCACCATGGTGCATCATGTCGCCGGCGGCTTGGGCGCCTATCTCGGCGCCGCCGTGTTCGACGTCACGGGCACCTATGATGTCGCCTTCGCCGTCATGCTCGGCGTGTCGGTGCTGGCCTTGGCTCTGACGGCGATGCTGCGCAAGCCGGGTGCGCGGGCGGCTTAAAGCTTGGCTTCCAGCTTCGCGTAAAGCGGATTGTCCTTCGAGAACACGTAATCCAGATCGGCCACCGCCACCGCTTCGGCGCCGTTGTCGCGCAGGAAAGCCGTCAGCGCATAGACCTGATCGGGCGGACAGTGCAGCGTCAGCATGCCGGACGAGGTCGGTCCGCCGAACGGCGTGGCGACGCCGAATTTCGCTTTCGCATTTTCCACCAGTGTCGCATTGCAGGCAGCGAAACGGGCGCGCACTTCGCGGAAGGCGCGGGCGCGCGCCTGCGCGGCGATGCGGTCGAGAATGACGCGCGCGGTCTCGCGCGTGCCGGCGTCCCAGTTGGCGCCGCGCGCGGCGACCAGATTGGCCTGCGAACGCAGGATGATGCCATCCTCGACGATCTTGAGGCCATTGGCCGACAAGGTCGCGCCGGTGGTGGTGATATCGACGATCAGTTCGGCCGAGCCGGAAGCGGGCGCGCCCTCGGTCGCGCCGGCGCTTTCGACGATGCGATAGTCGATGACGCCATGCTTGCCGAAAAAGTCGCGCGTCAGATTGATGTATTTGGTGGCGACGCGCATGCGGCGGCCATGGGTGTGGCGGAAGGCGGTGGCGACGTCGTCGATGTCGGCCATGGTGCGCACGTCGATCCAGGCCTGCGGCACCGCGACCACGACGGTGGCGGAGCCGAAACCGAGGCCTTCGATCAGGACGACGCGCTCGTTCGCATCCGGCATCTGTTCGCGCACCAGGTCCTCGCCGGTAACGCCCATATGCACGGTGCCGGCGGCCAGTTGCGCGGTGATCTCGGAGGCCGAGAGGTAGGCGACCTCGACCCTGTCGAGGCCGACCACCGCGCCGCGATAATCGCGCGCACCGCGGGGCTTGACCAGGGTCAGCCCGGAGCGGGCGAAGAAGGCTTCGGCGTTTTCCTGCAAACGGCCTTTCGCCGGCACCGCGAGCACGAGTTTCTGTGTCATGACGCGGCTCCATAGGCGGCGAGCCGCTCGATCCACACGGCGAAGCCGACCGCAGGAATGGGTTCGGCCGCGCCGAGCCGCGTCAGCAAGCCGTCATAGCGGCCGCCGGCGACCAGCGGATCGCCGGTGCGCGTCGGGTCGGTCAATTCAAACACGAAACCGGTGTAATAATCGAAGCCGCGGCCGAAGGCGGTCGAAAACTGCACGCGCTTGAGATCGACGTCGCGCGCGGCAAGGAATCCATTGCGGCTTTCGAACAGGTCGAGCGCGGGCCCGAGTTCGCCGGTCAGGTTGGCGTCGGCGGCCAGCGCGCGCAGTTCGGCGGCCGATTCATCCGGATCGCCGCCAATGGCGAGGAAACGTTCGATCAGACCGCGCACATCGCCCGGCAATTTGGTTGACGCGCCGAGCGCCGACTGTTCGAGAAAGCGGTCGGCGATTTCCGCGACCGAGCGGCCGCCGACGGCATTGATGCCGGCAATCGACAAAAGGTCGGTGACCAGCGCATGGGCGCCTTTCGGATCGGAGCCGGCAAGCGCGGCCAGCACGCCCTGATATTCCGGGCGCGCATTGTTGCCCCCGAGCATCAGCCGTTCGAGATCGAGCGCCAGATTGCTCTTGCGGTTGAAGTCCTTGACCAGCCGCCGCTTCCACGCCGGCGCCAGCTCCAGCCCGGCGATCAGGGCGGCAAAGAGTGCGACGTCGCCGGTGCGGATGTCGGTTTGCGCCAGGCCATAACCGGCGGTGGCCTCCAGCCCGAGCGCGAGCATCTCTGCGTCAGCCGCCGCCAGGTCGGCGCGGCCGAACGATTCAATGCCGGCCTGCATGAATTCAGCTGGCTGGTCGCTGCGGTGGCGGAAAACCGGGCCGAGATAGCAGAAACCGACGGCTTTGCCGGCAAGCGGCGAGGCGAGGTAGTCGCGCGACACCGGTATGGTCAGGTCGGGCCGCAGGCACAGCTCAGTGCCGCCCGGCGCGGTGGTCAGATACATGCGCTTGCGGATGTCTTCGCCGGACAGATCGAGGAACGGCTCGGCCGGCTGCAAAATGGCCGGTGCGACGCGGCCATAGCCGGCGCGCTCGTAGGACGCGACCAGCGCTTCCGCGCGCGCATCCTGCCCGCCGGGGCTCATTCCAGTGCCGTTTTGCTTCGCGTCCATCGCCCGTCCCTGACTTCAAGGGCGGCCTTTAGCACGTCGGGTTTAAGGGCTCTATGGCCAATGCGCGCCGCCGTTAACGGCGCCGTGCCGCAAACCGCTGGCATCGTTAACGAATTTTGCCCCGGCCGGCGTGCGAAAAGTTTGCTGCAGTGCAGGAGGGAATTATTGCGCCCTGCGGTAATGGAATCTCAATGTTGCAGGCGTTGAGTGGGCGGGGCAGGGGAATACCAATGACATATTCCGTTTCGCGGGCGGTGGTGGATCGCTTTTACGAAACCTACGCCAGCCAGGATGCCGGCAAGCTTGGCCCGCTTCTCGATGACGATATCGAGTGGCTCATCAGCGGTCCGGTCGATGTGCTGAGCTGGTGCGGCACGCGCAGCGGCAAGGCTGCGGTCATCGATCTGGTCGGCCGGATCATCCCTGGCCTGTTCACCGTCCTCACCTTTGTCCGCTCGTCGACCTTGATCGATGGCGACCGCGCGGCGACGCTGAACCGGTTGACCCTCCGCCGTCAGGGCGATGGCCGCGTCATCAGTTTCCGTCTTGCCCACTTCCTGCGGTTCCGCGACGACAAGGTGGTCTCTGTCTTGTCGCTGATCGACAGCTTCGATGCGGTCGAGCAGATGCTCGGCCATGCGTTGGCGGTGCATGCCGAAGCTCCTGAGGCGGGCGATCTCATCGAGGTCTAAACAACAACGGAGCCTGCCGTCATGAACGCATCCGTGTCGCGCGCCGTTGTCGAGAGTTTCTACCAAGCCTATGACTCGCGCGATCCGCAACGGATCGGTGCTCTTGTCGACGACAATGTCGAATGGGACGTGTTCGGGCCGGTTGGGTTGATGCAGGTCTGCGGCCAATGGCGCGGCAGGGAAGCGGTCATCGATCGTTTCGCCCGCGTCATACCGAAAGTGATCGAGTTCAAGAAGTTCGAGCGCACGTTTTTGCTTGTCGATGGCGACGAGAGCGCCGCTTGCGGCCGCGTCATCAGCAGGCATCGCGCGTCGGGCCGGATCATCAGCCACCGTGCTGCGCATTTTGTTCGCTATCGCAACGGCAAGGTGATCTCGCTTCGCTCGATCAACGACACGCTGGACGCTGCCGAGCAATATATCGGCCACCGCATCGATCTCGCCGTCGGCGGCAAAAGCGGCGTGGTGCCGGTCTAAAGCCCAGGCTTCTCAAGCCGGCAGCTTTTCCGGCACGGCGTCCGGCGCATTGGCGTTCTGCGCTTCGTTTTGAATGTCGATCTGGTCCTGGATCGCGGCTTCGTCGATGACGGCCTTCGGCATTTCCTCGACATCGGGATCGGAATTGACGCCCTGAACCTGGGTCTCGATCGGCGCATCGCCGCTGCTCTGCATCTGGTTCTGCGACTGGTCGGCCGGCGCCGCTTCAGGCCGTCCCGACGTCACCGTCACCTCGACCGTCATGCCGAGATAATCCGACGGCACGGCGGTGAAGCTGCCGGAGATCGGGATCGCCTGCGACGGATCGCGCGTCACCGCGATGCGGATGAGGTTGTCGCCGGCGATCAGGCCGTTGGTCGGATCGTACTCGACCCAGCCGGCGCCGGGCAGATAGACATCGGCCCAGGCATGCGTCGCGCCGGCGCCCTGAATGCCGCCTTGCGCGCCGTCGAGCGCCGGGTCGTACAGATAGCCGGTGATGAAGCGCGCGCCGAAGCCGAGACTGCGCACCGCCTCGATGAACAGCAGCGCGAAATCGCGGCAGGTGCCGCTCATCCTTTCCAACGTCTCGATCGGCGACTGCGTGCCTTCCTCGTAGCGGGCGTTGTAGGTGAACTCGTTCTTGATCGCCGAATTGAGCTTCGCCAGCAGGTCGAAGGTCGGCATCGGATCGCCGGGAAAGAACCGCTTGGCCCAGGCATCGACCAGGCCTTGCGGGTCGGGGTAATGGCGCTCGACCAGCCGGCCGAGATCGCTGCGGTCGCCGGCGGAATAGACGAAGGGGTAGTTCTGCGCTTCCGGCGCGATCGACACCGCCTGGCGCGGCAGGCCGTAGCTCTCCAGATGCAATGTGCTCTCGATGAAAAGCTCGGTGGCCGACTGGTTGAATTCGACCAGCGCGATCGAATTGCCGAATACGTCATGCATCCAGCGCGTCGCGCCCGGGGGCGACAGCGTCAATTCGGCGTCGACCAGCCGCAGATCGTGGCTGTCGCGCGGCCGCACCATCAAACGGTGCGGTCCGAAGGCCGCCGGCTGGGCATAATTATAGCGGGTCGCATGGCGGACCGTGAAATGTCTCATGAAGCGACCGTGGGTTAAAGAAGCTACTGTTCCGGGCGCTGTTCAACTTTGCAAGCGCCGGATGGTTCAATCGATTTGGTATTATTGGCTTTATCTTTGGTCGCGTCCGGTGCAATCGGCGGTGACCCGGGAATAGGCAATGGCCGGACGCGGCTGCCAGTCTGGCGCTGCATGATCTGTGAAACAGGATATGGCCAGCGATCGTCCACCCCGTATCCCCTTTTTTTCTGTTTGTTGTTCGAAACAGAAAAACGCGGCGCAACCGAAATGGTTCCGCGAGCTTACGCGCGCAAGGGTGATTCGCGGCGGTAAAGGGGAGGGGATTATGGCGCCTTGTGGCGCGCCAGCAGTTGGGTCACAGCGTCAACAAGGTCAGCTTCCTTGACCGAAAACTGCGCCTCGGCTTGTTTCTTCAGGTAATCCTCGCGCTCGGCCGACTGGCCGGCGATTTCGGCGCCGAGGATAAGGTCCTTGATCAGCACTTCGCCGCGCGCCTTTTCGTCCGAACCCTGCATGATGACGCAAGGCGATGAGCGCTTGTCGGCATATTTGAGCTGGTTGCCCATGTTCTTCGGATTGCCGAGATAGAGTTCGGCGCGAATGCCTGCCGTGCGCAGTTGTGTGACCATGCGCTGGTAATCGGCGGTGCGGTCACGGTCGAAAATGGTGACGACGACCGGGCCGGGCTCCGGTTTGTTATTGAGTTTGCCGAGCGCGGTCAAAGCCGCCTGCAATCGCGACACGCCGATGGAGAAGCCGGTCGCCGGCACCGGCTCGCCGCGAAAGCGCGACACCAGGCCGTCATAACGCCCGCCGCCGCCAACCGAGCCGAAACGCACCGGGCGGCCTTTGTCGTCCTTGATCTCGAAGGTGAGTTCAACTTCGTAAACAGGGCCGGTGTAATATTCGAGTCCGCGGACGACCGTCTTGTCGATGCGGACGCGGTCGCCATAACCGGCGGCGTCGATCAACTTGCCGATCTCGGCAAGCTCGGCTTCGCCGGTTGCAGCCTGCGCAGACGCCTGCGTTGCGGCGCCGGTGATCGCGCCGACGACGACATCGATTTGGGCGTCCGACAGATCGGCGCCTTTGGTGAAATCGCCACTGTCATCCTTGCGGCCCTTGCCGAGCAGCATGCGCACACCGTCGATGCCGAGACGATCGAGCTTGTCGATGGCGCGCAGCACGGCGAGATGCTTGTCGCCAGCAATCTCCGCAGCGTCCATGATGCCATCCAGCACCTTGCGGTTATTCACCTTCACCACATAGCTGCCGCGCGGAATGCCGAGCGCTTCCATCGTGTCCGCCGCGAGCATGCACATCTCGGCATCGGCAGCCATGGTCGGCGCGCCAACTGAATCCGCATCGAACTGCATGAACTGGCGGAAGCGGCCCGGACCCGGCTTCTCGTTGCGGAACACCCAGCCGAAGCGATAGCTGCGATAGGGCAGCACGAATTTCTCGGTGCCGTAATTCTCCGCCACATGCCGCGCGAGCGGCGCGGTCAGGTCGTAGCGCAACGACATCCACTGTTCGTCGTCGTCCTGGAACGAAAACACGCCTTCGTTCGGCCGGTCCTGGTCGGGCAGGAATTTGCCGAGCGCGTCGGTGTATTCGATCGCCGGCGTCTCCACCGGCTCGAAGCCGTACAGTTCGAACTGCTGACGAATGGTCTCGACCATCGCCCGTGTCGCCGCGATCTCGGCGGGGCCGCGGTCGGCGAGGCCGCGCGGCAGGCGGGCTTTGAGTTTTTGCGGCTTTTTACCGGAATTGTCGGCCATGGCGCTCAATGAAAGGAGGGCAATAGCCGGCTAGGTAGCAGCGCCTTGCTTGAGCGGCAAGGGACGGGCGGCCTAGCGTCCGCCGGACAGCGCCTTGCGGTCGCCGCTCACCCCGTCGGCCAGCACCACGTTGAGCAGCGCGCTTTTCACCTCGATGTGGCCGTTGTAATCGACATAGCCGAGCCGGCGAAACTTGTTCATGAAAAAACTGACGCGCGAGCGCGTGGTGCCGATCATCTCGGCCAGAGTCTCCTGGCTTATCTTGGCCAGCAACGGTTCGGGTTTGCCATCCTGGCCGAAATTCGCCAGCAGCAGCAGCGTGCGGGCCAGCCGCTTTTCGCTCGAATTGAAGAGCTGATCGACAAGGTCTTCTTCGGCGCGCGAATTACGGCGCAGCAGATGCTGCATGAACAGATCGGCAAAGGCGGTGTCGGCGTGCAGCTCGGCCAGCATCGCCATTTTCTCGATGCGCAGCACCGCGCAGTCGGTGATCGCTGTCTTGGTCGCCCTGCGCGGGCTGTCGCCGCGCAGACAGGCTTCGCCGAAAAACTCGCCGGCGCCGAGAATCGACAGTACCGCTTCCTTGCCGCTCTCGGCGGTGACGGTGATTTTCACTTTGCCGCGTTGAATGAAATAGATGGCGTTGGCCGCGTCGCCTTGCGCGTAAATGATGGAGCCGGCGGCGAAGGTCAGGTTCCTCCGGCCCGCGCCGGCATGGGCGAGGAAGCTCTCGGGATCGAACGCGATATTCTTCTGCTTTTTCGCCATTAATGGGGGGGGGCCCTCACCCAGGTGTGCCGGTTTCCTTTGCGATTTATTCCACGTTCGGACAATAACACACTATATTCTATAGAACACATAATTATGCAACTTGCGCGGGCGGCAACGGTTCCACTGAACCTGGCCAGCCGGCCCACCCGCCATTCCGTTGCGCAAACGACGATTTCGGATAGGCACCGTTCGCTGCTACGATGCCGCCCCGGTTTCAGAGCCGTTTCGAAAGGTTGGAGAATACCATGGCGCAGACCCGCGAAAGCCCCTCGACGACCATCCCGAACGACCTCGAACAGTTCTGGATGCCGTTCACCTCCAACCGCTCGTTCAAGGCGCGGCCGCGGCTGCTGTCGAGCGCCAAGGACATGCATTACTTCACGCCGGAAGGCCGCAAGATCCTCGATGCCTCCGCCGGACTGTGGTGCACCAATGCCGGGCATAACCGCGATCCGATCGTCGCCGCCATTCAAAAGCAGGCGGCGGAAATGGATTTCTCGCCGACCTTCCAGTTCGGCCACCCGAAAGCCTTCGAACTCGCCTCGCGCATCGCGGCGCTGGCGCCGGCCGATCTCGACCACGTGTTTTTCTGCAACTCGGGTTCGGAAGCGGTCGATACCGCGCTGAAGATCGCGCTCGCCTATCACAACGTGCGCGGCAATGCCTCGCGCGTGCGCCTGATCGGCCGCGAGCGCGGCTATCACGGCGTCGGCTTCGGCGGCATCTCGGTCGGCGGCATGGTCGCCAACCGCAAGCAGTTCGGCGTTGCGCTGGCCGGCGCCGATCATATGGCGACCACCTATAACCGCGCCGAGCAGGCGTTCTCGGTCGGCGAGCCGGAGTGGGGCGCGCATCTTGCCGACGAACTCGACCGGTTGGTGGCGCTGCACGACGCCTCGACCATCGCCGCCGTCATCGTCGAGCCGGTGTCCGGTTCGACGGCGGTGCTGCCGCCGCCGAAAGGCTATCTCAAGCGCCTGCGCCAGATCTGCGACAAGCACGGCATCCTGCTGATCTTCGACGAGGTCATCACCGGCTATGGCCGCCTCGGTCATGCCTTCGCCGCCGAGCGCTACGACGTCGTGCCGGACATGATCACCTTCGCCAAAGGCATCACCTCCGGTTCGGTGCCGATGGGCGGGGTCATTGCCCGCAAGGGCATCCACGACGCCTTCATGAAAGGCCCCGACCACGTCATCGAACTGTTCCACGGCTACACCTATTCGGCGCATCCGCTCGCTTGCGCCGCCGGTCTGGCCACGCTCGACCTCTACCGCGACGAAGACCTGTTCGCCCGCGCCAAAAAGATGGAGCCGATCTGGGCGCAAGGCGCGATGGGGTTGAAAGGCCTGCCGAACGTGCTCGACATCCGCACCGTCGGCCTGATGGCCGGCATCGATCTCGCCAGCAAGCCGGATGCGGTCGGCCTGCGCGGCTATCAGGCGCTGGAAAACGGCTTCCACGATCACGGCATCATGTTCCGCATTTCCGGCGACGCCATCGCCATGAGCCCGCCATTGATCGTGACGGAAGCGCAGATCGGCGAAATCTTCGACAAGGTCGCGGCGGTCATCAAGCAGGTGGCGTAGCTTTCTATTCCCTCCCCCTGAAAGGGGGAGGGTTAGGTAGGGGTTCGCTAAGGCATTGACCCCCACCGCATTGTCATTGCTGCGCAAAGACAATGCGACCTCCCCCTTTCAGGGGGAGGTGAAGGAAGTTGCTTGCGCTACATCAATGCTCTCGCGTGCGCCGCCTCTAGGTTTCGCCCATGGGAAAACGACGGCTCACTATCATCGCGGCGATCGTGATATTGGCGGCGGCCGCGGCCGTCTGGTGGCGTTACGGCCAGGCGCCGCAAGTCGCCGCCGTCGCCGTCACGCGCGGCACCGCGGTCGAGATCGTCTATGCCACCGGCGGCGTTGAGCCGGTGCGCTGGGCCAAGGTCGCCAGCCTGTTGCGCGACCGCATTGTCGAGATCTGCGATTGCGAAGGAAAGAAAGTCGCCAAGGGCGATGTGCTGGTGCGGCTCGACGATCGCGAAGTGCAGGCGCAGCTGCGCGAACTGAAAGCCCGCGAGGAGTTTCTTAAGCGCGAAATGTCGCGGGTCAGCGAACTGATCGCGCGCGGCACTGCGACCACGCAAGCGTTCGAGCGCGCCTCGATGGATCTGCAACAGGTGCAGGCGCAGATCATGGTGCAGCTCGAGAAGATCAACGACTACACCATCCTCGCGCCAATGGATGGTGTCGTGCTGCGCCGCGACGGCGAAATCGGCGAGATCGCCGAAGCGGGGCAGATATTGTTCCGCGTCGGCGTGCCATACCCGCTGCAAGTGGTGGCGGAAGTCAATGAAGAGGACATTCCGCGCGTCGCCTTGAAACAGGTCGTGCTGTTCCGCACCGATGCTTTCCCCGAGCGCAGGCTGCAAGGCGAGGTACGCGAGATCACGCCGATGGGCGACGTCGTCGCCAAGACCTACCGCATCAAGATCGCACTGCCCGACAATACGCCGCTCAAGCCCGGCATGAGCGTCGAGGCCAATATCGTGACGCGCGAACAGGCCGATGTCCTGCTGGTGCCGCCCGGCGCCGTGCAGGGCAGCTTTGTCTTTGTCATCGATGGCGATCGCTTGCGCCGCCGCGAGGTCAAGATCGGCATTCGCGGCACACGCGCGGTTGAGGTGCAGTCCGGCCTCAAGGAAGGCGAGCGCGTTGTTTCGCCGGCGGCGACCGACCTCAAGGATGGCCGGCGCGTGCGCGTTGTCGATGCGCCGCCGTGAGCGCGCCATGAATCTCATTCTCGAAATCGCTTGGACCCATGTCCGCGCCCGCGTGCGGCAAACCGGTTTCGCCGTCGCCGGAGTCGCCACCGGCGTCGGCTTTTCGATCATGATGGCTGCGTTGATGCAGGGATCGCAGGACGATTTCACCAACCGTCTGGTCAACACGCTGCCGAACGTCACGGTGACCGACGAGCGCCGCTCGCCGCCGCCGCAGCCGGCCGCCACCACCTATGACGCCGCCGAGATTCACGGCCTGACGCCGGAGGCGCGACGGCGCGGCATCAAGAATCCGCTCGCCACCATGGCGGCGCTGGAAGCCTGGCTCCCCGGCGCGGTCGGGCCGTCGGTCAAGGTGCAGGCCATCATCCGCTACGCCAATCACGATATCGCCACCAATGTCATCGGCATCGATCCGCGCCGCGAAGCCATGGTCTCCGACCTGCCCAAGCAGATGCGCGGCGCGACATTGACTGCGCTGTATCGCGCCACCAACGCCATCGTCATCGGTGACCGGCTGTCGGAAAAGATCGGCGCCCGCATCGGCGCCAACATTACACTGCAAACCAGCGAAGGCGCCCGTCTTAACGCGCAAGTGGTCGGCTATTTTCATTCCGGCGTCCGCCAGCTCGATGAAAGTACGGCTTACGTTCTGACCAAGACCGGGCAGATCCTGTCGAAGCAGACCGGGCTGATCAACGAATTGCGGGTGCGGCTCACCGCGCCGATGAGTTCGCGCGAAATCGCCGCCCGCATCGAAAACGACACCGGCTACAAATCGGTGTCCTGGCAGGAAGCCAATGAAGACCTGATCTCGACCTTCATCATCCGCAACATCATCATGTACACCGTGGTCGGCGCCATTCTCTTGGTCGCCAGCTTCGGCACCTACAACATCATCTCGACCATCACCCATGAGAAGGCGCGCGACATCGCCATCATGAAGTCGCTGGGCCTGAGCGAGTATACCGTGCGCTCGATCTTCGTCATCGAGGCGATGATCATCGGCGTTGCCGGTGCGCTTGCTGGTTTCGTGCTCGGCTATGTCTTGTGCCTGGCGCTGGGTTCGGTCGAGATCAAGAATCCGTTTCTCGATGCCGACCGGCTGCCGCTCGCCTACGCCTATACGCATTACCTGATGGCCGGCGCGGTTGCGCTGGTGTCGTCGGTGGTGGCCGGCTATCAGCCGGCGCGCAAGGCGGCGCGGCTGCATCCGGTCGAGATCATCCGGGGCGCGACATGAGCGAAACGCCGCTGATCGAGGCGCGTAACGTCACCCGCATCCTGCCGGGCATCGTGCCGACGACTTTGGTGCAGAATGTCGACCTAGCCATCCGCAAGAATGAATTCGTCGCCATCACCGGCCCGTCGGGATCGGGCAAATCGTCGCTGCTGTATCTGCTCGGCCTGCTCGATTTCCCGACCTCCGGCGAAGTCCTGATCGAGGGCCAGGCCACCACGCACATGCCGGAAGAGGATCGCGCCTTTGCGCGGCTGACCATGCTCGGCTTCGTCTTCCAATTCCATTTTCTGCTGCCGGAGTTCACCGTGCTGGAGAACGTCATGCTGCCGATGCGCGCGCTCGGGAAATTGTCGAAGGCGCAGATGCGGACGCGCGGCGGCGACCTGCTCGGCTCGTTCGGACTTGGTGAGCACATTCACAAACGTCCTGATCAGCTGTCCGGCGGCCAGCGCCAGCGCGTCGCGGTGGCCCGCGCGCTGGCCAACGAGCCGCCGGTCATATTGGCCGACGAGCCGACCGGCTCGCTCGATTCCAAAGCCAGTGAACAGGTGTTCGAGGTGCTGCGCGATCTGGTGCATGTCGAGGGCAAGACCGTGGTCGCGGTGACGCATGATCTCGCCATGGCCGAGCGTATGGACCGGCACATCGAGTTGCTCGATGGCCGCGTGCGCATCGACGAGCAGCATGGTGTGCGGCAGTAGCCGGCATCGCGGTCAGGTGAGGCTCAATATCGTCATGGCGGAAACCGTGACGATGCGGGCGAGGTCGGCCCAGCGGCGATCGCCCGCGTAGCGTCCGGCGGATCGCCAGACGCCGACGGTTACAACGACATTGTAGGGCACCGACAGAGCGTAGCCGACGATAAAGGCCGCCACGATGTAATCGTTCATGATCAGGATCAGAAACAGGATCGACGTCAGTCCGTTGACCGCGATTGCGCCGATCACCGCCCAATTCCAGAATGCCTGCGACAGCGGCAGGTCTCCTCGCCAAAGACGGCGCAGCGTGTTCATGGCACTGATCCTGCGTGCTGCTGCTTGTTTGGCTGGTCCGAAACGGCTTGCGCGAAAGCCGGCTTGGGCAGCAGCACCGCCCAGCCGACATTGACGAAGCTGTCGCCGCGCCGGTCCGGAATGAGGAACGGCGGCTGCACCGCCGCTTCGCCGGCGATGTTGCGGAAGCCGATCGGGATCGTGTCGAGATCGCCCGACGTCCACACCAGCACCGCGCCGCGCGCGTTGAGGTCGGCAAGGTCGATCCACGGCGCGCGCGCCCGGTCGCCGTCGATCAGGACGCGCGGACGGCTCGGCGCATAGTGCGCGACATTGCCGCCCGTCCACATGTCGCCGATGACATAGGCGATCGGTTGGCCGGTAATTGTGCGGTAGCGGCGGCTCAATTCGGTGGCCAGGCGCTCGCCGGGATAAAACACGGCGCGGTAGCGGTGGTCGTAGTTCGGCAGCACCGCGTAATTGACGACGAAGGCGCCGGCCATGCAGGCAAACACGGTGGCCCAAGTAACGAGAATGCGGCCGAGACGCCCGGGTTCGAACGCGCGCCGCGCCACCAGCACCAGCCAAAGCCCGATGAACATCCACAGCGGATAGCCCCACATCGCCACGGTGCCGCGTCCGCTGACAGCGGCCAGCGCCAGCACGGCGGCGATGGGTCCGAAAGCGAGCCATGTCACGATCCGCATGTCGTAGGCATCGGCGAGCGAGACGACCGGCTTCTCGGTAGTTGCGCGGCGCGGAACGAACAGCGGTAAAGCGATCAGCAGCGCCGGAATGAGGAAAAACAATTGGCTGAGGGCGAACTGCGCCGGGCGCCATAGGTGATCGTACCAGCCGCGCGACAGCACGGCGCGGCGCTCGGCGTAGCCGAGCGGCAAAAAGTCGTTCTGCACCAGCCAGATAAGATGCGGCGCCATGACGATCAGCGCGACCGCGGCGGCGATATAGGGGCCCGGCGTCTTGAGACATTTGCGTGCATCGGCGTCGATCAGGACAAACAGGCCGATCGGAATCGCCAGCATGACGACGAAATACTTCGCCCACAGCGAAATCCCGATCGCCAGACCGAGCAGCGCCCAGTGGCCGATCCAGCCGCCGCGCAGCGCCCGGTGCAGGGAATAGCCGGCCAGCGCCCAGAATGGCAGCTGGATAACGTCATGATTGAACTTGGCGGCGGTGTAGCTGAGATAATGCAGGCCATCGACGATCAGGACAGCGACGAGGGCGCCGACCGGCCCGGCCAGCGGCCGGCTCGTCATGAACACGATCGCCAGCGCGGCAATAACGGCGATTTGGGCCAGCAGGTAAAAGCCGAAATCGTGGCCCATGACGCGATAGACAATCTCGACCAGCCACCACGGCAATGGCGGCAGCTTGTCATAGCCGAGTTGCCATTCGCGGCCATAGGTCAAAGCCTCGATCAGATCGAGCGGCAGGTTGGGGTATAAAGCCGTCGGCAGGGTGGTCCAAACCGCCACATGCACCGCGAGGAGGGCGGCCAATGCCTGCCCAGGCGAGGCGGCGATCCAGACGAGGATTGAGGATGGTCGGGAGGCCTGCATCGGCTCAAGTTCCGGGTTGGCGACAAAGAGGAATTTTGGGCTGAATTCTTGGGGGAGTTTTGGGCTGAATTTGCATGTAAGTTCTTGTGAAAGACCGGCGAAGTGTCGATACCATAGCAGGAATTCACGGTTGCGCGGGCGCGCCTCGTCATGAACATTGGGGTGGGTTCGTCCGAATCAGGGGCGGGTCTCTTAAGGTCGAATTTATGCTTCGTCTTGGCGCCATCTTCATTGCGGTCTGCATGGTGCTGATCGCCGGCTCGGTCGGCGCCGTGCTCTATCTCGGATTGAAGATGGACCCGCGGACGGCGGCGATCGTGGCGCTGGCTGTGTTCACGACATTGGCGCTCTACAACACGATCAGCAACCGGCTGCGCGACCGCACCCTTATCGGCGACCAGATCGCCGATCTGTCGCGCGCCACCGCCGACCTGTCCCGCCAAATGGCCGAGATGTCGCACCGCATTGCCACGGTCGAGACCCGTCTCGAAGCCACCGTCAGCCGCCAGCGCGGCGCCACCGATCCGCTGGCCGCGGAAATCGGTGAACTTGGCGGCCTGGTCCGGCAGATCGCCGAAACTGTCGCCGCGCATGAAACCATTTTCCGCGATCATGGCGCGATGCCGCCGCGTCCGGTTGCCTCCGTTGCGGCGGACGAGCCGCTGCCGTCCGGCGATGTGCCGCTGACCTTGAGCGAATCCGACGCGGTCAGCGGCCCGCGCCGTTTCCAGGGCATGAGCCGTGAGCAAATCGGCGAACTAATTGCGCGGGCTGCCGACGCCAACCGCATCGATCTCTATCTCCAGCCGATCGTGACGCTGCCGCAGCGCAAGGTGCGCTTCTATGAGGCGCTGTCGCGGCTGCGCACCGAGCAGGGCGACATCGTCCCGGCCGGCGACTTCATCGACGTCGCCGAAAGCGTCGGCCTGATGCCGAAGATCGACAACATGCTGGTGTTCCGCTGCGTGCAGGTGGTGCGCCGGCTGCAACTGAAAAGCCGCGACGTCGGCCTGTTCTGCAATATCAACGCCTCGACGCTGACCGATACGATCTATTTCCGGCAACTGCTCGATTTCATGGAAGCCAACCGCGCGCTGGCCGGCTCGCTGACCTTCGAATTTACCCAGGAGGCCTATCGCGCCTTCGGGCCGCTCGAATATGAGAGCCTGGCCGCTTTGGCCGAGCGCGGCTTCCGCTTCTCGATGGATCACATCACCGATTTGCGGCTGGAAGCCAAGGAACTGGCCGACCGCTCGTTCCGTTTCCTGAAAGTCCCGGCCAAGCTGCTGCTCAACAAGGCGGCGTCGGCGCAGAGCGACATTCATGCCGAGGACCTCGCCGACCTGATGGCGCGTTCCGGCATCGACCTGATCGGCGAGCGGATCGAGAACGAAAGCATGGTCGTCGATCTCTTGGATTACGACGTGCGCTTCGGCCAGGGCTTCCTGTTCTCGGCGCCCCGACCGGTACGGGCCGAAGCCCTGCATGGCGGCGCCGCCAACGATGGCGCGGACAAGGCGCCGGCCAACACGTCGTTGCGCGATTACCTCGCCGCCAACGCTCCCTCCCTCTGACCGGTCATCTCAGTGCCTCCCTTAACCCCGCACTTCTCGGCGCTTGCGCCCAACTACGATGTTTTTTTGTGCGACGTCTGGGGCGTGGTGCATAATGGCGAAGTGTCTTTTCCCGACGCCTGCGATGCTCTCATGCGCGTTCGCGCCACGGGGAAGACGGTAATCTTTATCACCAACGCGCCGCGGCCGGGCGAGGCGGTGATCCGCCAGATCGATCATCTGCACGTCCCGCGCGAGGCCTATGACGGCATCGTCTCGTCCGGCGACGTCACGCGTAACGTCATCGCGACGCGCAAGGGCCAGTCGCTGTGCCACATCGGACCGCCGCGCGACAAACCGATCTTCACCGGACTGAACGTTACATTCGCGCCGCTGGAGAGCGCGGACTACGTCGTCTGTTCGGGACTCGATGAGGACGACAGCGAGACACCGGAGGATTATCGCGCCCGTCTCGAGATCATGCTCAAGCGCAAGACGTTCATGCTGTGCGGCAATCCCGATCTGGTGGTCGAGCGCGGCAACCGGCTGGTTTATTGCGCCGGCGCGATCGCCGATTTGTATGCGACGATGGGCGGCGAGGTGCTGTATGCCGGCAAGCCGTACCGGCCGATCTATGAGATGGCGCTGGCCAAGGCGGAAGCGATTTCCGGCCGCAAGGCCGACATGAAGCGCGTGATGGCGATCGGCGACTCGGTGCGCACGGATCTCAAAGGCGGCCGCGCCTTCGGCGTCGATATGCTGTTCCTTACCGCCGGCATCCACGCCGAGGAATTCGGCGGCCGCGACACGCCGAATGCGGAGACGATGAAGACGGTGTTCGCCGGCGCCGGTGAAACGCCGACCGCGGTGATGAAGCATTTGGTGTGGTAGCGCGCCGTCATCCTGAGGTGCGAGCCGCTTGCGGCGAGCCTCGACGGATGAACGGCCATTGACTCGCGGGCCGTCGCCCTTCGAGGCGCGCAAGAGCGCGCACCTCAGGGTGACGGATTTACGTAATCGGCGCCGGGTTGAACAAGGCCAGCGCGTTGTAGAGACCCCATTTGTCGGTGCAGGTTTTCTTACTTCCGCTGGCGACGTCGAGAATGAGCCGGAACACTTCCCAGCCGACATCTTCAATCGTCGCCTCGCCGGTGGCGATGGTGCCGGCATTGACGTCGATTAGGTCGGCCCAGCGCTGCGCCAGTTCGTTGCGCGTCGCCACCTTGATGACCGGCACCGACGACAGGCCGTAAGGCGTGCCGCGTCCGGTGGTGAAGATGTGCACGTTCATGCCGGAGGCCAGCTGCAGCGTGCCGCAGACGAAATCGGACGCCGGCGTCGCCGCGAAGATCAGGCCCTTCTCGCGGACGCGCTCGCCGGGCGACAGCACGCCGGAGATCGCGCTCGATCCGGATTTCGCCGACGAGCCGAGCGCCTTCTCGACGATGTTGTTGAGGCCGCCCTTCTTGTTGCCGGGCGTCGTATTGGCCGAGCGATCGACGCCGCCCATGTCGAGATAATCGTCGTACCATTTCATCTCGCGAATGAGATCTCGCGCGACCTGCTCGTTGGCGGCGCGCGGCGTCAGCAGATGAATGGCGTCGCGCACTTCGGTCACTTCGGAGAACATCACGGTGGCGCCGGCGCGCACCAGCAGATCGGAGGCAAAGCCGAGCGCCGGATTGGCTGTGACGCCGGAGAAGGCATCGCTGCCGCCGCACTGCATGCCGACGACGAGATCGGACGCCGGGCATGTCTCGCGCTTGCGCGCATTGAGCACCTTGAGGCGCTCGTCGGCCATCGACATGATCAGTTCGATCATGGCGCCGAACGAGGTCAGCGTCTCGTCCTGCAGACTCATGATGTCGGTCTTTTCGGTATCCTTGCCGTCCGGCAGCAGCCGTTCGGGCCGCAGTTTTTCGCAGCCGAGGCTGACGATCATCACTTCGCCGCCGTAGTTCGGATGCCGGGCGAGGTTTTGCAGCGTGCGGATCGGGATTTCGGATTTCGGCGCGTTGATGGCGACGCCGCAGCCATAGACATGCGTCACCGCGACTACGTCATCGACTTTCGGGTATTTCGGCAGCAACTCTTCCTTGATGCGCTTGAGCGCGATCTCCAGCGTGCCGGCAACGCACTGCACGCTGGTCGAGATGGCGAGGATGTTCTTGGTGCCGACCGAGCCGTCCTTGTTGCGGAAGCCCTCGAAGGTGTAGCCCTCGAGCGGCGGCAATTTCGGCGGTGTGCGGGTCGCGAGTTCAAGCCCTTCCAGGCTCGGCGGCTCCGGCATGCGGACGCGCGATTCCTCGACCCAGCTTCCGGCCGGCAGCGCCTCCAGCGCATAGCCGATGACTTCGCCGTAGCGGATGATGGTTGCGCCTTGCGCAATGTCGGTGAGCGACACCTTGTGACCTTGCGGCACGAACTCGCGCAGCGTCAGTCCGTCGGGGAATATGGTGCCAGCCGGCATGCCGAAGGCATTGACGATGATGGCGACGTTATCGGCCTCATTGAGCCGGATATAACGCGGCTTTTCGACAGGCGGCTTTACCGGTATGGTCATCATATGTCCTCCGCCGCGCAATATAGCGGTCGTGGAGGAGGAGGGAAGGGTGGCTTCTTATCCCTCCCCCGGCGGCCTTTCACCGTCACCCTGAGGTGAGAGGCCACTGGCCGAGCCTCGAAGGGCGACGGCCCGGGCGTCAGCGGCCGTCTATCCTTCGAGGCTCGCGCTTGCGCGCTCGCACCTCAGAATGACGGTTGAGGGCTTTAGGGAGAAAATTCTACGCCGCCGGGGCCTCGGCCGCCGCAGCGGCGGCTTCTTCCGGCGTGCGGAACACGGCTTCGATCTTGCTCTGCAAGGTCTGCGCGTTGAACGGCTTGACGATGTAATTCGAGACGCCGGCCCGTTTGGCGGCGATAACGTTCTCGGTCTTCGATTCGGCGGTCACCATGATGAAGGGCGTCTCGGACAGACCCGGATCGCTGCGCACCTGTTTCAACAGGTCGTAGCCGGTCATCGGTTCCATGTTCCAGTCGGAGATGACGAGGCCGTATTTGTGCTCGCGCATCTTGGCGAGCGCCGCGGAGCCATCGCTGGCGTCGTGGATTTCCACGAAGCCCAACTGCTTCAGCAGGTTGCGAATGATCCGGATCATCGTGTTGTAGTCGTCCACGATCAGAACCGGCATCGAGTGGTCGATGGCCATCGTCTATCGCCCTTCTGGGCGCTCCCCTAAGTTGGCGGACTGTAACGCTGGCCCTTGAATAACCCGTTAATCTGAAAGTTTGTTAACGCCGCGTTAACGCTATCCACCGGCAAAAACAGGCAGTTGCCTAGGGTGCAGGCAAGCGCGTAAACGCTTGTGCCTTGAAGCACTTCCAAACCCTCCTTGCTCATGACCATCTCGATCCGACATGAATGATTTTACCATTGTCCGCGACGGCGACCCGGGCGCGCTTTACGGCGCGGTGGTGGCCATCGGCAATTTCGACGGCGTGCATCGCGGCCATCGCGCGGTCATCGGCGCGGCGCAGAAGCGCGCCAAGGCGCTCGGCCGCAAGGCGGCGGCCTTGACGTTTTCGCCGCATCCGCGACGGTATTTCCAGCCCGATGCGCCGCTGTTTGCGCTGTCGAGCGAACGCGACAAACTGCGCCTCCTAGCCGGGGCGGGGCTCGACGGCGCATTCGTGCTGCGCTTCGACGCCGAATTGGCGGCAACCTCGGCGCAGGATTTCGTCGAAAAGATTCTGGTCGGGCGTTTTGGCATTGCCGGCGCCGTGATCGGCTACGATTTCCACTTCGGTCAGAAGCGCGCCGGCTCGCCGCAATACCTGGCCGAGCAGGGCGCGCGCCTCGGCTTTACCGTCGATATCGTGCCTCCGCTCCAGGACGATGGCCGGCCGGTGTCGTCCGGCGCGGTGCGCGCGGCCCTGAGTGAGGGCAGAGTGGCGGAGGCGACCGAACTGCTCGGCGCGCCGTGGTTCGTCTCCGGCGAGGTCATCCATGGCGCCAAGCGCGGCCGCGAACTGGGCTTCCCGACTGCCAATATAAGGCTCGATCCGTCCTGCGGACTGAAGCACGGTGTCTTCGCGGTGCGGATGGCGGTCGGCGGCAAACTCGTCGACGGCGTCGCCAGCTTCGGCATCCGGCCGATGTTCGACGCCGGCGCGCCTTTGCTCGAGGTCAACCTGTTCGATTTCAGCGGCGACCTTTACGGGCAGGTCGTCGATGTCGCCACCATCGGCTGGATCAGGCCGGAAGAGAAATTCGCTTCGCTCGACGACCTCAAGCGCGCGATGGACGCCGACGCCGCGCAGGCGCGCGAGGCCCTGCAACGGGCGGCCGGGGCGTTTCCGGTTTTGGGTGAGATTTAGCTTACTCATCGTCCCCGCGCAGGCGGGGACCCAGTACCCCTTGTGCCGACAGTGTTTACTGGATCCCCGCCTTCGCGGGGATGACAGCAAAAGCCAGCCTTTCCCCCCCGGAATCACCCTGCTACATAGCCGCCCATGACCAAGCCCGAACGCGATTACTCCGAGACCCTGTTCCTGCCGCAGACGGAATTTCCGATGCGCGCCGGCCTGCCGCAGAAAGAGCCCGAACTGCTCAAGCGCTGGGAGCAAGGCGACCTCTACGGCCAACTGCGCGCCGCCTCGAAAGGCCGCGAGAAGTTCGTGCTGCATGACGGCCCGCCTTACGCCAACGGCAACATCCATATCGGCCACGCGCTCAACAAGATCCTCAAGGACGTGGTGACGCGCTCGCAGCAGATGCTCGGCTATGACTCGAATTATGTGCCGGGCTGGGACTGCCACGGCCTGCCGATCGAATGGAAGATCGAGGAAGAGAACTACCGCTCCAAGAACAAGCAGAAGCCGAATTTCTCCGAGCCCGCCGCCATGGTCGCGTTCCGCCAGGAATGCCGCGCCTATGCGCAGAAGTGGCTGGAGGTGCAGCGCGAGGAGTTCAAGCGCCTCGGCGTCGAGGGCGACTGGGAGCACCCCTACACGACGATGAGCTTCCCGGCCGAGGCGCAGATCGCGCGTGAGCTGATGAAGTTCGCCGCCAACGGGCTGTTGTATCGCGGCTCCAAGCCGGTGATGTGGTCGGTCGTTGAGAAGACCGCACTGGCCGAAGCCGAAATCGAGTATGAGGATTACACTTCGGATACGGTGTGGGTGAAGTTTCCGGTGGCCAATGGCGAGGGCGATTTTGCCAGCGCCTCCGTTATCATCTGGACGACGACGCCGTGGACATTGCCGGGCAACCGCGCCATTTCGTTTTCGCCGAAGATCAAATACGCGCTCTACAAAGTCACCGATGCCGCGCCGGAAAACTGGGCGAAGTTCGGCGACCTGTTCATCCTTGCCGAGAATCTCGCCGGCGATGTGTTCAAGCTGGCCAAGGTCGCGGCCTATGACAAGGTCGCTGACGTTCCGGCCGAAATGCTAAATGGGTTGGTCTGCAAGCATCCTTTGCACGGCAAGGGCTACGACTTCCAGGTGCCGCTGCTCGCCGGCGATCACGTCACTGACGACACCGGCACCGGCTTCGTGCACACCGCGCCCGGCCATGGCCGCGAGGACTTCGAGGTCTGGACCGCCAACCGCGCCGCTTTGGAAGCGCGCGGGATCTCATCGGTCATTCCCTATACCGTCGATGAAAACGGCGCGCTGACCGCGTCGGCGCCCGGCTTCGAGGGCAAGCGCGTCATCAACGACAAGGGCGAGAAGGGCGACGCCAACAACGCCGTCATCGCCGCTTTGGCGGAGGCCGGTACCATCATCGCGCGCGGCCGCCTCAAGCATCAGTATCCCCATTCGTGGCGCTCGAAAAAGCCGATCATCTTCCGCAACACGCCGCAGTGGTTCATCGCCATGGACCAGGGCATCGATAAACCAGCCGACACGCTGCGCGCCCGCGCGCTTGCCGCCATCAAGGTGACGCGCTGGGTGCCGAAGGCGGGCGAGAACCGCATCACCGGCATGATCGAGGCCAAGCCCGATTGGGTGATCTCGCGGCAGCGCGCCTGGGGCGTGCCGATCGCCGTCTTCATCAAGGAACTGCCGGACGGTTCGGTTGAGATTCTGCAGGATCCCGACGTCAGCGTGCGCATTGTCGAGGCTTTCGAAAAGGAGGGTGCCGACGCCTGGTACGCGCCTGGTGCGCGCGAGCGCTTCCTCGGCAGCCGCGCCAACGAGCCGTGGAAGAAAGTCGACGACATTTGCGATGTATGGTTCGATTCGGGCTCGACGCATGCCTTCGTGCTGGAAGACGACGTGAATTTTCCGCAACTCGCCAACATCAAGCGCAAGGCGCTCGGCGGTAACGACACGGTGATGTACCTCGAAGGTTCCGACCAGCATCGCGGCTGGTTTCATTCGTCATTGATCGAAAGCTGCGGCACGCGCGGCATTGCGCCGTTCGATGTCGTCCTGACGCACGGCTTCGTTCTCGACGAGAACGGCCGCAAGATGTCGAAGTCGCTCGGCAATGTCGTGGCGCCGCAGGACGTCATCAAGAATTCCGGCGCCGACATACTCCGCATGTGGGTCTGCGCCTCGGATTATGCCGACGATCTGCGCATCGGCCCGGAAATCCTCAAGACCACCGCCGACACCTATCGCAAGCTGCGCAACACCATGCGCTGGATGCTCGGTTCGCTGGCGCATTTCCACGAGGACGAGCGCGTCGCCTTCGAGAAAATGCCGGAGCTGGAGCGGCTGATGCTGCACCGGTTGTCCGAACTGGACGAACTGGTGCGGCAGGCTTACGCCGATTTCGATTACAAGCGCATCTTCGCCGCGCTGTCGGCCTTCATGACGTCAGACCTGTCGGCCTTCTATTTCGACATCCGCAAGGACGCGCTCTATTGCGACCCCTATTCGTCAACGACGCGCAAGGCCTCGCTCACCGTCATCGATCAACTGTTCCGCTGCACGGTGGTGTGGCTGGCGCCGATGCTGTGCTTCACCGCCGAGGAAACCTGGATCTCGCGCTACGGCGCCGATGCCAAATCGGTGCATCTGGAAACCTTCCCCGAAGTGCCGAAGAATTGGCGCGATGACAAATTGGCCGAGAAGTGGCGCAAGATCCGCACCGTGCGCCGCGTCATCACCGGCGCACTGGAAGGCGAACGGGCGCAGAAGCGCATCGGCTCGTCATTGGAGGCGCATCCGATCGTGCATGTGTCGAACGCCGAGCTGTATGAAGCGGTGCTGGATGCCGATCTCGCCGAGATCTGCATCACCTCGGCGGCAACGTTGGTGCAGGGCGAGGGGCCGGCAGGCGCTTTCAGCCAGCCGGATGTTGCCGGCGTTGCCGTGGTTCCCAATCTTGCCGAAGGCACCAAGTGCGCGCGGTCGTGGAAAATCCTGCACACCATCGGCGCCGACCCGGACTATCCCGATGTCTCACCGCGCGACGCCAAGGCATTGCGCGAATGGGAAACCATGCGCAAGGCGGCGGAGTGAACATCCGGCAATACATTAGCGGCCCGCTCACCGGCTTCGGCCTCGCCGTGGCGGCCATTGCCGGCGTGCTGGATCAGGCCAGCAAGCTCTATCTGCTGTTCGTCTATGACCTCGCCAACAACCCGACCCGGCTGGGGCCGTTCTTCGACTTCGTCCTGACCAAAAACACCGGCATCAGCTACGGCCTGTTTTCCGGCGGCGGCGACCTCGGTCGCTGGGTCCTGCTCGGCCTGAAAGCGGCGGCGGTCGGCCTGCTCTGGGCCTGGCTGTCCAAGGCGGAAAACCGCCTCACCGCGCTGGCTTTGGGCCTGATCATGGGCGGGGCGGTCGGCAACGCCATCGACCGGTTGGCCTATGGCTGGGTGGTCGATTTCGTGTTTTTTCACGTTTCCGGGGCAGATTGGCGCTTCAACTGGTACGTTTTTAACCTCGCCGATGTAGCCATCGTTGCCGGGGTCATAGGCCTCCTGTATGAATCCGTGATCGGGGACCGTGCCGCAAAAGCGCCCTGATCAACGTCAATATGACGAATGAGCACCATCTGTTCCGCGAGTAGGGGTCCGTTTCGCATGATCGCCCGGCGACCGACACGTTTGACCACAAAGACCATCACCCGCGCGGCGTTAGGCCTTGCGCTCGCCGCGGCCGTGCTGACCGCGTCGCCGAACGCCTATGCCGCCGACGACAAGGACGAAGAGCCGGCCTGGGACACCAAAATTCTGCGCGGCCTGCTCGAAGGCATCGGCCTGCAGCGCGACGAGAAAGTCATCAACTATCAAGAGCGCGCGCCGCTGGTCATTCCGCCCAGCAAGACGCTGCCGCCGCCGGAGCGCTCCGACGCGCTGATCGCCAATAACCCGGCCTGGCCGAAAGACCCGGACGTGCTGCGCGCCAGGCAGGACGAGCGCGAGCGCAATGCGTTCACCAGCGCCGACGATGCGATCCGCAATCAGGAGCGCCGCTTGAGTCCGGCCGAGATGACGCCCGGCGCCAACGCGCGCAATACAAAACGCGCGGCGCGCACGACCCAGCAGGCTGGCTCGTCGAGCGAGGCCATGGAAAACCCGCGGATGACGCCGTCGCAGCTTGGCAATACCGGAGGCCTGTTCGGCAGGATGTTCAGCGGCGCCGACGACGAAACCGCGCGGTTCACCGGCGAGCCGCCGCGCACGGCGCTGACGGCACCGCCGCCCGGCTATCAGACGCCGTCGCCGGATCAGCCTTACGGCATGACCGATCGTTCGAAAGCGCCGAAGGCCGAGAATTCCTATTTGGAACGCGGCACCCGCACGGATAAATGATCGCCTGGCGCGGCAGCGGACGATTGCGTGGCGGCTTTTCGCGTGTCACGAACATATAAGGCAAGCGGGGCGCGCGGCGGTATGGATGCAGGGCTCCTCAAGTGAATTTCAAACATCACGTCTTTCGTAAGCGCGCGGCGGTTCTCGTCTGCGCGCTTTCTCTGTCGCTCTTGTCCCAGCCAGGCATCGCCGCCGAACAGGCCGGCGCAAAGGCCGGAACCAAGGTCGCTGATTTCCGCCTGCCGAATGGCTTGCAACTGGTGGTCATTCCCGATCACCGCGCGCCGGTCGTCACGCACATGATCTGGTACAAGGTCGGCGCCGCCGACGAGACGCCGGGCAAATCGGGTCTGGCGCATTTTCTCGAACATCTGATGTTCAAGGGCACCGCCAAGAATCCGCAGGGCCGCTTCTCTACCGTGGTGGCGCGTATCGGCGGCCAGGAAAACGCCTTCACTTCGAGCGACTATACCGGCTATTACCAGCGCGTCCCGACCGAGCAGCTCAAGACGGTGATGGAATTTGAATCCGACCGCATGACCGGCCTCGTCTTGACCGACGCGGTGGTGCTGCCGGAGCGCGACGTCATTCTCGAAGAGCGCAATCAGCGCATGGAGAACAATCCGCGCGCCCGCCTTGGCGAGCAGATGGATGCCGCTCTGTTTCTCAATCATCCCTACGGCAAGCCGATCATTGGCTGGCGCCACGAGATGGAAACGCTGAGCCGCGAAGACGCTCTCGATTTCTACAAGCGCTTCTATGGCCCCAACGACGCCGTCGTCGTCATTGCCGGCGATATCGAGCCTGACACGGCGCTCAAGCTGGCGCAGGAGACGTACGGCCAGATCAAGCCGCAGGCCGCCATCCAGCAGCGCAAGCGGCCGCAGGAGCCGCCGCAAGTGTCGCCGCGCTCCTTGACGTTGGCCGATCCGCGCGTCGAGCAGCCCGCGGTCCAGCGCACGTATCTGGTGCCGTCCTTCGCCACCGCAAAAGTCAATAATTTGCCGGGGCAGTCCGAAGCGCTGGAAGTGCTCGGCCATGTGCTCGGCACCGGCTCAAACAGCCGGATGTACCGCGACCTCGTCGTCGACAAGCGTGTCGCCGTCAGCGCCGGCGCCTATTACGACTCCTCCGCGCTCGATATGGCCAAGTTCGGTTTCTATGCATCGCCCGCCGACGGCGTGACCTTGACGCAACTGGAAGCCGCCGCCGATGCGGTGATCGCCAATGTCATCGACAAGGGCGTGACTTCTGAGGAAATGGAACGCGCCAAGTCGCGCATGATCGCCGACGCGATCTATGCCCAGGACAACCAGGCCAGCATGGCGCGCTGGTACGGCACCGCTTTGATGACCGGCGCCACCGTCGAAGACGTGCAGCAATGGCCGGCGCGCATTCGCGCCGTGACGACGCAGCAGGTGCAGGACGCCGCCCGCGAATGGCTCGACAAGAAGCGCTCGGTCACCGGCTATCTCGTTAAGGATACAAGCGCGCCGGCCGGGCAGCCCGCCAGCATCCAGCCGGTCAAGGCGGAGAAGCGAACATGATGCGCCTCGTCGCTGCACTATCCGCCGCCGCCTTTGCGTTCCTCGCCGCTGCGCCTGCGGCGTCGGCGATGAATATCGAAAAAATCGTCAGCCCGTCCGGCATCGAAGCCTGGCTGGTGCGCGAGCAGGCGGTGCCGCTGGTGGCTTTGAATTATGCGTTCCGTGGCGGTTCAAGCCAGGATCCGGCCGAGAAGGCGGGCGCGGCTACTCTCGCCGCCAGCCTGCTCGACGAAGGCGCCGGCGATCTCGACGCCAAGGCCTTTCAGGAGCGCATGGAAAGCCGCGCCATCGAACTGAGCTTTCAGGTCGGCCGCGACGAATTTCACGGCTCGTTGCGCGCGCTCAATGAAAATCGCGAAGAGGCCTTCGACCTGCTGCGGCTGGCGCTGACCGCGCCGCGGTTCGATGCCGAGGCGGTCGAGCGCATGCGCCGGCAAACCATCGCCGGTCTGCAGCGCGAAACCAGCAACCCGAACAACATCGCCAGCCGCCGCTGGTGGCAGACCGCGTTTCCCAATCATCCTTACGGCCGCGAGAGCAAAGGCACGCTGGAAAGCGTGCCGACCATCGCCGTCGCCGACCTGCGCGACTACGTGCGCCGCGTCTTCGCCCGCAACGAACTCACGATCTCGATTGTCGGCGATGTCGATGCCAAGACGGCCGGCGAGTTGATCGACCGCGCTTTCGCCAAATTGCCGGCCAAGAACGATCTTAAACCTGTCGCCGACGCCAAGCCGGCGGGCTTAGGCCGCCGCATCGTCGTCAATCTCGACGTGCCGCAGGCAGTGCTCACTTTCGGCGGGCAGGGGATCGCCCGCAACGATCCGGATTTCATGGCCGGATATATCATCAATCACATCCTCGGCGGCGGCTCGTTCTCGTCGCGGCTGTACAAGGAAGTGCGCGAGAAGCGCGGCCTGGCCTACGGCGTCTCCAATAACCTGGTCTGGTTCAAGAACGCCGCGATCGTCATGGGCGGCACGGCGACCCGCGCCGACCGCACCGGCGAGACGCTGTCGATCATCGAGGCCGAGACCAGGCGCATGGCCGAAGAAGGCCCGACCGCAGACGAACTCGCCGCCGCGAAGTCCTATCTTAAAGGCGCCTATGCGCTGTCGCTCGACACCTCGTCCAAGATCGCCTCGCAACTCACGCAGATCCAGATCGACCGGCTTGGCATCGACTACATGCAGCGCCGCTCGGCGATGATCGACGCGGTCACGCTCGACGACGCAAAACGTGTCGCCAAGCGCCTGTTCGGCGGCGGCATGCTGGTGACGGTCGTCGGCCGCCCCAAGGGGCTGGAATCGACTCCTGAGTAAACGCTTGTGAGTGAACGGTTGCGCGTCTGGGGCGTTGAGACACATCTATTGCCGTTTTTTTGATTTGAAGACGAGACGTCATGCCCCTGATCCAATCCATCGACAGTGCGCTTGAGAAGACGATCGGCCAGCACGGCGTCTCCGCTGATGCACTGAACGCGGCGCTGGCGCGCGCCGAGCAAGCGCTCGATTGGTTGCGCGCGCGTCATGCCGATGGCGGCCTGCCGCTACTCAATCTCCCCGAAGTGCGCGACGAAATCCCGGCTTTGCGTGACGCCGCGGTGCGGTTCGCCGACCGCGCCACCGACATCGTGGTGCTCGGCACCGGCGGCTCGAGCCTCGGCGGCCAGACTTTGGCGCAACTGGCCGGCCATGCCGTGCCCGGCGTCGGCGCGCTGCGCAGCGGCCCGCGCCTGCACTTCATGGACAACCTCGATCCGGAATCCTTTGCCACGCTGCTGGAGCGGCTGCCGCTGCACACGTCGCGCTTTGTCGCGATTTCCAAGTCCGGCGGCACCGGCGAAACCTTGATGCAGAGCATTGCCGTGCTGTCGGCCTTGCAGGCGGCCAGCCTCGGCCCGCGCATTCCCGATATTTTTCTCGGCCTCAGCGAGCCGCCTAAATCCGGCAAGGCCAACGGCCTGCGGGACCTGCTCGGCAAATTCAAGGTGCCGATGCTCGAGCACCACACCGGCGTTGGCGGCCGCTTCTCGGTGCTGACCAATGTCGGCCTGCTGCCGGGGGCGATGCTCGGCCTCGATGTTGTTGCGATCCGTGCCGGTGCGGGCTTGGCGCTTGCGCCGGTGCTGGCGAAAAAGGAAGCCGCCGATGTGCCGGCCGCGCTTGGTGCGGCTCTGTCGGTGGCGCTGGCCGAGAGCAAGGGCAAAGGCATCAGCGTCGTCATGGCCTATGCGGACCGGCTTGAGCGCTTCACGCGCTGGTATGTCCAGCTTTGGGCGGAAAGCCTCGGCAAGGACGGCAAGGGCACGACGCCGATCGCGGCGCTCGGGCCGGTCGATCAGCATAGCCAGTTGCAACTGTTCATCGCCGGACCGCGCGACAAACTGTTCACCGTCATCACCACCGACCGCGCCGGTCAGGGTCCCCGTATCGACAAGGATCTCGCCAAGGCCGCCGGTGAGCCGGGGCTGGGCGGCAAGACGATTGGCGATCTGGTGGCGGCGCAGGGCCGCGCCACGGCGGAAACTTTGGCAAAAAACGGCTGTCCTGTGCGCACCATTCATATTCCTCGCATCGACGAGGAAAGCATGGGCGAACTGCTGATGCATTTCATGCTGGAGACGATCGTCGCCGCGCAGTTGCTCGGCGTCGATGCCTTCGACCAGCCGGCGGTGGAAGAGGGCAAGGTGCTGGCGAAGAGTTATTTGACGGCGTAGCCCGACCGTTCGTCCCCGCGCATAGCCGTTCGAAGAACGGCGTTATTTCAGAACGCCTACGGCGGGGACCCAATTTTTCGTCATGCCCGGCTTTATGCCGGGCATCCACGTCTTGGCCTGTTGCAAAGACATGGATGGCCGGGACAAGCCCGGCCATGACGATGTAGGTTTGCCTCATCATGCACCGCGTCACAGACACCATTTCCATCGACGACAGCGAACTGGAGGAGAGCTTTGTCCGCTCCTCCGGGCCGGGCGGGCAGAACGTCAACAAGGTGTCGTCCGCCGTGCAGTTGCGCTTCGACGCGCGCCGCTCGCCGGGCCTGCCGAACGACGTCGCGGTGCGCCTGATGAAGCTCGCCGGCTCGCGCCTGACCAAGGACGGCATCATCGTCCTCGTCGCGCAGGAGCACCGTGACCAGTCACGGAACCGGGTTGAGGCCCGCGAGCGGCTGTTCGACCTGATCCGCCAGGCAGCGGTCAAGCCGACCGTGCGCCGCGCCACAAAGGTGCCGAAATCGGCCAAAAAGAAACGCCTCGAAGGCAAAAAGCACCGCTCGGCGATCAAGAACATGCGCGGCGGCAAAGCGGACATGGAATAGCGGGGGTAGGCGGCCTGTCTGCCTCGCAGGGGCCCGCCTCGCCGGGCTAAATTGCTGACGAACCGAATCGCGCCCTTATTCCCTCTCCCTGCGTGCGGGAGAGGTGAAGGAAATTTTATGCCCGTCCGTCAGCTTCCCGAATCGACCGTCAACCGCATTGCTGCCGGCGAGGTGGTCGAGCGGCCGGCCAGCGTGGTCAAGGAACTGGTCGAGAACGCGCTCGACGCGGGCGCGCGGCGCATCGACGTTCTGACCGACGGCGGCGGGCGCCGCCTGATCCGCGTCACCGACGACGGCGCCGGCATGACGCGCGCCGACCTCGATCTCTGCGTCGAGCGCCACGCCACCTCGAAACTGGACGGCGACGATCTGCTCGCCATCGACACGCTCGGCTTTCGCGGCGAGGCCTTGCCCTCCATCGGCTCAATCGCCCGGCTGATCGTCACGACGCGGCACGCCAGCGAACCGCATGCCTGGACGCTGGAAGTCGATGGCGGCGAAAAGTCCGCGATCAAGCCGGCGGCCCTGTCGCAGGGCACCACCATCGAAGTGCGCGATCTTTTTTACGCGACGCCGGCGCGGCTGAAGTTTCTCAAGACCGATCGCAGCGAGGCGGAAGCCGTGCGCGAAGTGGTGCGGCGTCTCGCCATGAGCCGGCCTGACGTGACGTTCACGCTTGCAGGTGAAGAACGCGCCCCGGTGACCTGGGCCGCGGCGGCAAACAATGAGCCGCTGGTGCGGCTCGGCGATGTGCTTGGCGCCGAATTCCGCGCCAACGCCATTGCCATCGACGCCGAGCGCGACGGCGTGCGCGTCACCGGCTTTGCCGGACTGCCGACCTTGTCGCGGGCCAACACGCTCGGACAATATCTCTTCGTCAACGGCCGGCCGGTGCGCGACAAGCTTCTGATCGGCGCGGTGCGCGGCGCTTACGCCGATTACCTGCCGCGCGACCGCCATCCGCTGCTGGCTCTGTTCGTCACGCTCGACGCTCGCGAAGTCGACGTCAACGTGCATCCGGCCAAGACCGAGGTGCGTTTTCGCGACGGCGGGCTGGTGCGCGGCTTGATCGTGCGCGCGCTGAAGGAGGCGCTGGTGCGCGAGGGCCAGCGCGCCGCCTCGACCGGCGGCGGCGCCACCGTTGCCGCATTTCGGCCGGTGACCCTGCCGCGGCGCGCGCCTTACGACTGGCGCAATTCGCCGTCGCGGCCGATGCCGTGGTCGCCGACGCAGGGCAATGTCGCGCTCGGTTTCGCCGAACCGGAGCAGTCGGCGTTCGATGTCGGCGCGCCGTCGGCCGATGCGCGCGTCGAAAGTTTCGAGCCCGCCGCCGAACTGGTCGAGCGTCCGTTGGGCGCGGCGCGGGCGCAGATCCATGAGACCTATATCGTGTCGCAGACGCGTGACGGCCTCGTTATCGTCGACCAGCATGCCGCGCATGAGCGCATCGTCTATGAGCGCATGAAAGCGGCGGTCGAGAAAGCCGGCGTCGCCCGGCAGATATTGCTGATTCCGGAAATCGTCGAACTCGACGAGGCCGACGCCGCGCGATTGACCGCGCGCGCCGATGACCTGGCGCAGTTCGGGCTGGCCATCGAAGCCTTCGGCCCCGGCGCCGTGGCGGTGCGTGAAACACCGTCAATGCTGGGCGAGATCGATGTGCGCGGGCTCATCACCGACCTCGCGGAACACATGGCCGAATGGGACGACGAATTGCCGCTGGAGCGGCGTCTGCTCCATGTCTCGGCGACGATGGCCTGCCACGGCTCGGTGCGCGCCGGCCGCCGGCTCAAGCCTGAGGAAATGAATGCGCTGCTGCGCGAGATGGAAGACGTGCCGAATTCCGGCCAGTGCAATCACGGCCGGCCGACCTATGTCGAATTGAAGCTGTCGGATGTCGAGAAATTATTCGGTCGGCGCTAGTCGAGAAATGGCCGGCGCGGTAAGAAGCGAATGGCCCGGCAGTCGGGCTCTGGAAATAGGGGGTGTTTCGTGATCAGGTTTTTTGCGTTGGCAGTCCTGGCGGTGATCGGCTTTTCGACGCCGGCTCTCGCCCAAGCGACCAATACCAGTGTACTGGGAAACTATGTGGTGACCGGCACAGAAACCGACGGCTCTAAATATGACGGCTCCGGCACGCTGGCCGTGACCATGGATAAATCGGGCGCGCTCGAACTGAAATGGGATGGCGGCAAGTATGTCGGCATCGGCCACGTCGACGGCAGCAAACTGTTCGTCGGATCGGCCGCCGACGGCAAGGTCGTCCTGATGGTCATGGACATCAAAGCCGATGGCTCGCTGGAAGGAAAGTGGTGGCGCCGGACCGACCCCGGCACGCAGGGCACCGAGGTCTGGAAGAAAAAGTAGCTACTGCAAAAAAATCGTGCACCCGGCGGCGCCTCATCGTGTCGCCGGGCCGCGGCTTGGGGAATTGAACACGCTTACGGCGCCATGCGCCGCATGAAGATCAGTTCGCTGTCGTCGTAATCGCGGCGCTCGAGTTGCTCGTAGCCTTCCGGCGCGGCGAATTTGGCGTCGGTCGCTTCCTCGACGACGACCAGCGCATCCTTGGTGAGCCAGCCGCCCTCACGCGCAGCGATGAGCGCCTTCTCGGCGAGGCCCTTGCGATAGGGCGGATCGAGAAAGGCAAGCGTGAACGGCTCGAGCGGATGCGCCGGTCCAAGCTTGGTGGCATCTCTCCGAAAAATGCGGCTGGTGCCGCCGAGGCCCAGCGCCTCGGTGTTGTTGCGCAACAGCGAGCGCGCCTCGACGCCTTCATCGACGAACAGCACATAGGAAGCGCCGCGCGACAGTGCTTCAATGCCGAGCGCACCGGTGCCGGCAAACAGATCGAGCACACGCGCATCGACGACCGGATTGCCGTAACCATGCGCGAGAATGTTGAACAGCGATTCGCGCAGGCGGTCGGCGGTGGGGCGGAGACCGTCGCCTTTCGGACCGGCGATCGGCCGCGACCTTAATTTGCCGCCGACAACTCTCACTCTTTCGCTCTTGGATACTTTGGCCGTGGCCCGCTCTTGCTGCGGTCGCGGCGCGTTTTCTTCTTCTTCGGCGGCGCGTTGCGCCCGGCCGCGATCATTTCATTGTCGTTGCGCTGGCGCGCATCGGCGCGCGCGCCGGAATCGAGCGACGGCCTTGCGTCGCGGCGCGGCGGCAAGCGTCCGTCGCGTCCGGGCCGGCGCTCTTCGCGCAGGCGCTTGGCGTTCGGCTTGCGCTTTCGCGCAGGATTGCGCTCGTCATCGCTGAGCAGCGGTGCGTCGAAATCGGCGCCGGATTCGGCGACGATCTTCTCGCCGAGCTCGGCGCGCAAAGCCGCGGTCTCGACTTCCTTGGCCGCGCCTTCGTCGAGATCGCCGAGCATGAACGGCCCGAACGCCACCCGTATCAAGCGGTTGACGCGCAGGCCGATCGACTCCAGCACCTTCTTGATTTCGCGGTTCTTGCCTTCGCGGATGGCGAACATCAGCCAGGCATTGGCGCCTTGCTCGCGTTCCAGCGTTGCCTCGATCGGGCCGTAGTGCACGCCTTCGACGGTGACGCCGTCTTTCAGCGTGTTGAGCAAAGCCTGGTCGACGCGGCCATTGGCGCGCACGCGGTAGCGGCGCAGCCAAGCGGTCGCCGGCAGTTCCAGCACCCGCGCCAGCCCGCCGTCATTGGTCAGAAGCAGCAAGCCCTCGGTGTTGATGTCGAGCCGGCCGACGCTGACGACGCGCGGCAGGGTCTTCGGCAGCGACGCGAAGATGGTCGGCCGGCCTTCCGGGTCGGAGTGGGTGGTCACTAGCCCGCGCGGCTTGTGGTACAGGAAGAGCCGCGTGCGCTCCCGCGTCGGCATCGGCGTGCCGTCGACGACGATGCGGTCGGAGGGTTTCACATTGAGCGCCGGCGACGAAATCACCGCGCCATTGACCGAAACGCGGCCTTGCTCGATCCAGGCCTCGGCCTCGCGGCGCGAGGCCAGGCCGGCGCGGGCCATGACCTTGGCGATGCGTTCGCCGGGAATCTGCTTTTGGCTCTTGTCGGGCATGATCGCCGCCTGATAGCAGACCTGATGCCGTCTGTCCCGCCCAGCCAAAGCTTCATGAGACTTGCCCTCGATGAGGCCCGCGCCGCAGCCTCCCGCGGCGAGGTGCCGGTCGGCTGCGTCATCGTGCGCCAAAGCGGGGTGGTGGCGCAGGCCGGCAACCGGACCCTGGCCGACAAGGACCCGACCGGGCACGCCGAGATGATCGCCATTCGCGCCGCCGCGCAGGCGCTCGGCTCGGAGCGGCTGATCGACTGCGATCTCTATGTGACCCTCGAGCCTTGCGCGATGTGCGCGGCGGCGATCTCGTTTGCCCGGGTGCGGCGGCTTTATTTCGGCGCCAGCGATCCGAAAGGCGGCGCGGTGGAAAACGGCGTGCGCTTCTTCGGCAGCCCGTCCTGTCATCATAGGCCGGAGGTCTATGGCGGCATTGGTGAGAGCGAATGCGCGGCGCTGCTGAAGGATTTCTTCCAGGCGCGGCGCTAGCGCCGCTCAGATCGTGCGGTTGACGCGCAAGCCCATGCCGGGCGGCGGCGCACTTTGTGGTGCTGTTTCTTCTTCTACAGCATCATCGCGATCGGGGGCAGCGCTGGCGTCGTTTTTCAACGGACGCTGCCGTTCCTGTTTCCCGTTCGGAAACTGGATGCCTGCGCCGCCTGCGGGCAATGGTGAGACCTGTCTCATGATACCGCCGAAGGTACATGCGTGGACTCAAGAAAAAATGACGCGCAATACTCAGGTTACCACGAAATCGATAAGGAAACGTTGACCGTAACGGTCAGCGCGCGCCGGCAGCCTTTTAGTATTTCTGGGCGAAATCCCATGCCGTGTCGGCGAGCGGGCGGATCATCTCGGCCTTTTTCGGCGCGAAATCGGAGGTCGCGGTGCCGTCGCGCACCCGGCCGATGATGCCTTGCAGAATGGCGGCGATGCGGAAGAAATTATAGGCGAGGTAGGCGGGCAGGTGCGGGCGCGGATCGAGCCCGGTGCGCGCGACGTAACGCTCGACGTACTCGTCCATTGCCGGAATGCCGAGCGCCTTGAGATCGTGGCCGAGAAGCGTCGCCGTGCCGGCCGTGCTTTCCGTCGGCGGCATGTGCCAGGCCATCAGGTGATAGGTGAAATCGGCTAGCGGATCGCCGAGCGTCGATAGCTCCCAGTCGAGCACGGCGAGCACCTGCGGCGCGTCCTTGGCGACGATCAGGTTGTCGATGCGATAATCGCCATGCACCAGCCGCGGCGGGCCGGCCGGCGGAATATTTTTCGGCAACCAATCAATCAATCGCTCCATGGCGTCGATCTTTTCGGTCTCGGAGGCGCGGTACTGTTTCGACCAGCGCTCGACCTGGCGCGCGACATAGTTCTCGCCGCGGCCGAAATCGGCAAGGCCGATGTTGGCGGGATCGAAACTATGCAGCCGCGCGATGGTGTCGTTCATCGCGTCATAGATGGCGGTGCGCTCCATCGGATCGGAGCCCGGCATTTGCGGCTCCCAGAACACGCGGCCGTCGGCAAAGCTCATGACGTAGAACGCCGTGCCGGCGACGCTTTCATCGGCGCAGTAGCAGAGCGGTTCGGCGACTGGAAAGCCCTGCTTATGCAAAGCGCCAATGACGCGATATTCGCGGTCGATCGCATGCGCCGACGGCAGCAATTTACCCGGCGGCTTGCGCCGCAGCACATATTTGCGCGCCGGCGTCGTCAGCAAATAAGTCGGGTTCGACTGGCCGCCTTTGAACTGCTGCACGCTCAGCGGCCCGGCAAAGCCCGGCACATGGTCGTTGAGGTAAGCTTGCAGCCGCGTCGTATCGAGGCGCAACGCCGGTGCTGCTTCCTTGGTGCCGGAAAACGCCTGCGTGCGGTCAATGGCACTCATTACCGCTTCCCCGTGAATTCGATCGGCGCGTCGGCGTAGATCTTGTAGCTCTGCGACTTCGGCTTGGCCTTGTCTTCTTCATTGACGTACTGGATCGAACTCTTCCCCGTCAGTTCGCGCGGCAGAATCATGACCCGGATGAAGCGGGTCGGCTTGTCGGCCGAGCCTTGCGCGAACACCGCGTCGGGACCGCTTTCATACCAGGCGCCGCCGACGCCATAGGATGTCGAGCGGCCATGCGTATCGATGCGGATGCCGCCTTCGATCAGGCAGCGAATGCCGGGGCCCTGATGGCTGTGCAGAAAAGCGCAGCCGCCGGGCGGAAAGGCGACGCTGTCGCCGCGCATCAGCAGATCGCCCTTCGGCAATGTCTCCAGATAGGCCGAGTGCTTCTCACGGGTGATCATGCCCGGCGCGCAGGCAAAGGATGAGCCCTGGTCGCCGCGCGCCAGTTCCCAGCGCCAGCAGGTGACGCCTTGCGGGCCGGGCTTGACCTTGGTGGCATTGCTGCCTTGCCAGGCGTCGCCTTCGTTCAGCGTCTTGCCTTCGATGATGGCGGAGCCATGCACGACGAAGATGAAGCGCGGCAGCGCCGCCAGCCGGAACTCGACATTCTCGGCGCTGGACAGGACATCTTCGTAAAGCCGAAGCACGGGATGCATGAAAGGCGTCTCCTGATTGTTGTCGTGTCTGCCGGTGTGCCCCGGAATGACGTCGAACGATGCTCAGGAGTAGGAGTACCTCAGGGGCGGGAGAAAACAAAGCCCGGCGCGTCTGGCCGGGCTTTGCTTCACCTGCGGAAAGCGGAGCCTAGTTGCCGCCGCCCGCGTTGGCCGGATCGCCTTCGCGCAGCAGGCTCTGCCGAATGAACACATCGGGATCGCGGCCGAGTACCTTGCCGTCGGCGACCACGGTGTCGGCGTCCGGTCGGGCATAGGCATAGGCGCCTTCGGCGTATGGCGCGTTCGCATTCGTGTTGCGCAGGTGGTGGCTGGTCGCCGCCAGCGCCGGCGAGGCAATGGCAACGGCGAAGGCAGCGGTGAGGAAAAACTTTTTCATGGAGGGTCTCCGTATGATGTCGCCCGTGCGACCGACATAGGCAGCCCGCCGTATTGCAACAGCGCCCCAGGCGCATACGAGCCATACGAAAAGTTTTTTTGTTTATCGTGCTGTTACAACAATAAGCACGGCGAATATAAAGGCCGCGCCAGCATTACAGCGTTTTCATTTACCGTCTTGCGCGCCTTCTCGCGCGATCGCCTGCCAGCCGATATCGCGGCGGCAGAAACCTTCCGGCCATTTGATCTTGTCGACCGCGGCGTAAGCGCGCTGCTGCGCCTCGGCCACACTTTTGCCGCGCGCGCAGACATTCAAGACCCGGCCACCATTCGCAACAATGCGATCGCCGTCTTTTTTGGTGCCGGCATGGAATATTTCAACGCCTTCGGTGTGCGCCGCTTCACTGAGACCTTCGATGACCGTGCCTTTCGCATAAGCGCCGGGATAACCCTTGGCCGCCATCACCACGGTGAGCGCGGCGTCGGGATAGAGACGCAGATTGAAATTCTTGAGCTGGCCGTCGCGCGCGGCGATCAGGGCCGGCAGCAGGTCCGACATCAGCCGCAGCATGATGACCTGCGTTTCCGGATCGCCGAAGCGGACATTGTATTCGATTAGTTGCGGGCCGTCCCTGGTGATCATCAGGCCGGCGAACAGCACGCCCTTGAACGGCGCGCCGGCTTTCTTCAGCGCGTTGACGGTCGGAAAAATGATCTCGTCCATCACCCGCTTGTTCATTTCCGGCGTCATGACCGGCGCCGGCGTATAGGCGCCCATGCCGCCGGTGTTCGGCCCGGTATCGCCGTCGCCGACGCGCTTGTGATCCTGTGCCGAGGCCAACTCGATCGCGGTGTCGCCATCGCACAGCGCGAAGAAGGAAGCTTCCTCGCCGACCATGCAATCCTCGATGACGATCTCCCAGGCCTTCTCTCCGAGGCCACCGCCGAACATCATGTCGATAGCGGCTTCGGCTTCCTCGATGGTCGATGCAACGACCACGCCCTTGCCGGCGGCGAGACCATCGGCCTTGACCACGATCGGTGCGCCGTGCGTGCGCACATACTGCTTGGCGGCGTCCGCGCCTTTGAAGCGCTCGTAAGCCGCCGTCGGAATATTGTTGGCCTTGCACAGATCCTTGGTGAAACCCTTGGAGCCTTCCAGCCTGGCCGCCCATTTAGTCGGGCCGAAGGTCTTGATACCGGCCGCTTCCAGGTCATCGACGATGCCGGCGCATAGCGGGCCTTCCGGGCCGACGACGACAAAGTCGATCTTGCTCGCCTTGCAGAAGGCGATCACCGCCGCATGGTCGGCGATGTCGAGCGCGACGCATTCGGCTTCCTGCGCAATCCCGGCATTGCCGGGCGCGCAATAGAGCCTGGTGGTCAGCGGGCTGGCGGCGATTTTCCAGGCCAGCGCGTGCTCGCGTCCGCCGGAACCGAGAATGAGAATGTTCATGGAAAAGCCGCGCTTTATGGGATGATCGACGTGTGGTGTAACATGCCTTCCGACCCCTGCAAGAGATTCGGAACCGATGCCGGAAGCTGCCCCCAGCAACATTGTAGAATGGACCGTTTCCGAGCTGTCCTCGGCGCTCAAGCGCACGGTTGAGGACGCCTACGGTTTCGTGCGGGTGCGCGGCGAGATTTCCGGCTTCAAGGGCGCCTCGCCCTCCGGCCATTGCTATTTCCGCCTCAAGGACGACAAGGCCGTCCTCGAAGGCGTGATCTGGAAGGGCAATTTCGCCCGCATGCGGGTCAAGCCGGAAGAAGGCCTCGACGTTATCGTCACCGGCAAGCTGACGACGTTCCCCGGCTCGTCGAAATACCAGATCGTCATCGACAGCCTGGAGCCGGCCGGCGTCGGCGCGCTGATGAAGCTTCTCGAGGAGCGCAAGAAGAAGCTCGCCGCCGAGGGCCTGTTCGACGAGGCGCGCAAGCAGCTCATTCCGTTTCTGCCCGAAGTGATCGGCGTGGTGACGTCGCCGACCGGCGCCGTCATCCGCGATATTCTGCACCGGCTCGCCGACCGCTTTCCGCGCCATGTGCTGGTCTGGCCGGTGCGCGTGCAGGGCGAAGCCTCCGCCGGCGAGGTGGCCAATGCCATCGCCGGCTTCAATGCGCTCGCCGAACGCGGGCCGATCCCGCGTCCCGATCTCATCATCGTCGCGCGTGGCGGCGGCTCGCTGGAAGACCTGTGGTCGTTCAACGAAGAGATCGTCGTGCGTGCCGCAGCCGCCAGCATGATCCCTTTGATCTCGGCGGTCGGCCACGAGACCGACATTACGCTGATCGACTTTGCCTCCGATCGGCGTGCACCGACGCCGACGGCGGCCGCTGAAATGGCGGTGCCGGTGCGCTCCGAACTGCTGGCGACGCTCAACGCGCTGGGCAACCGTAAATATGCCTGCTGGCAGCGCGGCATGGAGCGTCACCGCCGCGAACTGACAATGCTTACGCGCGCGCTTCCGAAGGACATTCTCGCCGAGCCGCGTCAGTCGCTCGATAGTCTCGCCGAGCGCCTGCCGCGCGCGCTGCGCGCCAATGCCCAGGTTCATCACACGCAGTATTCGCGCATCGCCTCGCGGCTGGCGCCGCAACTTTTATCGAACACGGTCGAGCGGCGGCGCGAGCGCTACAGCAGCCTGAACCAAAGGCTGAAGGCCAGTCTCGTCGCCAATGCGCAGGCGCATGTGGCGCGCATCGAGCGGGCGCGCGAACGTGTGGCTGCCTTCGGCGAACGCTCGCAGCGCGCGACCTTGGCGCTTCTGAAGCAGCATCAGGTGCGCATCGAGCGCGCCGAGCGGCTGCTCAATGCCTTCTCCTACCGCGAAGTGCTCAAGCGCGGCTTTGCGCTGGTGCGTGATGGCGACGGCCATCCATTGCGCGCTGCGGCGGGCGTATCGGCCGGCATGCGGCTCGACATCGAATTTGCCGACGGCCGCGTCGCGGCGACGGCCGATGGCGGCGCTTCCGGCGACGTCATTATCCGCCAGACTGTGGTCACCAAAACCGTTGTCGTCGAAGCGCCGGCCAAACCAAAGCCGCGCGCCAAAAGCGGCGGCGAGGGTTCCGGCGGGCAGGGCAGTTTGTTCGGCTAAGCCCTGACGGAATTCCCTGTTTTGAGGGTTTCGCCGGCAGCACCGAACGACTACATTCGCCCACATCCCCGCGCCGGACCGTAACGGAGGCTGCCTTGCTTAATCGCTTCGATCATTCAATGCCGCCGAATGGCGAGGCAGAGGTGAAATATCTCGACGGCGATTTCCGTGTGGTGCGTCCCGGCAGCTTCGTGCGCTGCGCCGTTACCGGCGCGCCGATTGCGCTCGAAGAGCTGAAATACTGGAGCGTCGATCGCCAGGAGGCCTATATCTCGCCTGAAGCGGTGTTGCAGCGGCATAAAGAGAAATTGGGCTAACGCTTCACCCGGCCCATGACCAGCGCGCGCAGCGCGTCGCGCTCATCGACCTCAAGCGTCACCGGCAATACTTTCGCCTCAACCGCAAGTGCGGCCAGGGCCGGGTCGCCGCTCATGCGGGCGTGGTCCTTTTCCGTCGTCAGCAAGGTCAGCGCCTTGTGTTCCGCCGCCATCACCAGTTCGGCGGCTTCCTCGGCGCTATAGCGATGATGGTCGGCAAAGGCCCGGCGCGCGCCGATCTCGATGCCGGCCTGTTCGACCGTGGCAAAGAATTTGTCCGGATCGCCGATGCCGGCGAAAGCCAGCACCTTGCTCGCCCGCAAGGCGGTGACAGCGGCGGCGTCCGGCACCAGCCGGCCATGAAACACCGGCAGCGCGCCGGCTTGCACGACCACATCGCGCGCCCGCACATCGTCGCCAATGACCAGCAGCGCATCGCAGCGCTTGAGTTGCGCGGCAAGCGGCGCGCGCAAAGGCCCCGCCGGAAACACGCACCCATTGCCGATGCCGCGCCGCCCGTCGATAACGGCGATGGCTAAGGCCTTGGCCAGCGAGGCGTTCTGCAAGCCGTCATCCATGACGACGACGCTGGCGCCTTTGGCCTTGGCGAAGGCGGCGCCGACGACGCGGTTGCGCGCCACCACGGTCGGCGCGATCCGCGCCAGCAGCAGTGCCTCGTCACCGACAATACTCGCCGCGTCGGTTTCGGCATTGACCAGCCGCGGCCTTGTGACCGTGCCGCCATAGCCGCGCGTCAGGAAATACGGCGTCTCGCCGGCCTCGCGCAACAATTGCGCCAGCATCATCGCGGTCGGCGTTTTGCCGGCGCCGCCGAGCGTGAAATTGCCGACGCACAAAACCGGCAGGGCGGCGCTGGTGCCGAGCCTGCTCATGCGGCTTTCGGCGACCGCGCCATAGGCCTTGCCGAACGGCGACAGCAGGCTCGAAACGAGTCCCGCCGGACGCCACCAGAAGGCCGGGTCACGCATGGTTGCTTCCCAGAAGATGGCGTGCGCCGCCTTGTCGCGGCAGCAACAGGTGCATCAGGTAAGGATCGAGCGATTGCAGCGTGCGGTCAAGGGCGCCGCCGAGCGCATCGACGGTGTTGCGCGCCGCTTCGGCGCTGCGTGCACAGGCTTTCGGATCGTTGAGCATGGCGCCAAAGGCGGCGGTCAGCCGTTCGGCGTCAAGCACGGCTTCGGCGCCGCGCGCCCGATCGAGCGCGTCGTAAATCTCGGCGAAATTCCAGACATGCGGCCCATGCAGAATGGCGGCGCCGAGTTTGGCCGGCTCGATCGGGTTTTGCCCGCCATGCTGCACCAGCGAGCCGCCGACAAAGACGACCGGCGCCAGGCGGTAGATCAGGCCGAGTTCGCCCATCGTGTCGGCGATATAGATGTCGGTCTTGCGGCTCGGCAATTCGCCGCGCGAGCGCAAGGCGGCGTTGAGCCCGGCGCCCCGCGCGATCTCGGCAATGTCTACGCCGCGGTCGGCGTGGCGTGGCGCGATCAAGGTCAGCAGGCCGGGAAAATTGGTGCGCAGCCGCGCATGCGCCTCGATCATCGGCGCGTCCTCGCCGGCATGTGTCGAGGTCGCGGCGATCACCGGGCGGCCGGCGATGGCGTCGCTCAAGGCGCGCAGGCTGTTGGCGTCGGCCGGCGGCGGCGGCACGTCGAGCTTGAGATTGCCGCTGATGAGAACGCGCGGCGCGCCCAGCTCGGTGAGGCGCATGGCATCAGCGGCGGTGCCGGCCAGACACAGATCGAAGCGCCGCAGCAGATTGCCGATGGTCCTAGGCAGACGCTGCCAGCGCTTGAACGAATTGTCTGACAGCCGCCCGTTGATCAGGATCATCGGCACGCCGCGTCGCGAGGTCTCGATCATCATGTTCGGCCACAGATCGGACTCCACGAACAGCGCCAGATCGGGCTGCCAGCGGTCGAGAAAACGGCGCATGAAGCGCGGCGCATCGAGCGGCAGGAACTGATGGATGACGCCGGCCGGCAGGCGCTCATCGGCCAATTCGCTTGACGTCACCGTGCCGGTGGTCACCAGCACATTGACGTCGCGCGCGGCAATGCGGCCGATCAGCGGCAGGGCGCTGGCCAGTTCGCCGACGCTGGCCGCATGCAGCCAGACCAGCGCGCCGTTCGGCCGAAGATTGCCGCCGCCGCCGCGCCGCTCGTCGAGACGCGCGCCGTTTTCCTTGCCGCGCTTGAGCCGCCGCGCCAGCAACAGCGGTGCCAATGGCGCCGCCGCCGCCGCCAGCAGGCGGTACGCGCGCAGCACCAAGGTGAGCCTGCCGTTCACGGCGCGCCGCCCCGGTCGACGATCTCATAAGCCCGCGCCGTCACGCGATTGAGTTCCTGCTCGACCTTCAGCCGTGTTGCTTGCAGCGTCGCGTCATCGGCGTCGCGCGCGACGTAGATCGGATCGCCCGCGACAAAGGCGATGCGTCCGAACGGCAGGTTGATCGCGGTGCGGTCCCAGTTCTTCAGATCGATGCGGTTGCTCGACGCAATCGCCATCGGATAGATCGGCCGGCCGGAATACTGCGCCAGCTTGACGACGCCCATGCCGGCGACGCGCGATACTTTCGGCACGTCGGCGGTCAGCGCCATGTTGTAGCCTTCCGCCAGCGCATCGACCATCGCGCCGAAAGCGGCGGCGCCGCCTTTGCGATGGAACTCGCCGGTATGTGACCCCGAGCCGCGAATGGTGCCGATGCCGAGCTTCTCGGCGGCGCGCGCATTGAGTTCGCCGTCGCGGTGACGGGAGATCAGCACCTTGGCGATGTGGTGCCTGGCTCCCTTCTTCTTGATGAAGGGCGAGAGGAAATGCTGGCCGTGCCACATGGCGATGATCGCCGGCATATCGACGGTGTCATAGATCGTCGCCGGCTCGATGGTGCGGCGGCTGGAGTGCCACACCAGCCGCAAATACCAGGCCGCCACCGAACCGGCGGCGGACAGGAACACGGGCGAGGCAACAATTCGCTTCAAGAGGGACATCGGCTCCTGCCTGGCAACGGCTTTCGTCTGGAGAGTTTCAATGGCAGGGCCTGGCATTTTTCCAAACGCATTGTCCGGACGTGAACCCCGAAATCAGCGCCGCTTTTTCGGCGGCGCTAGTCCTTGCGTGCGCCCGCGCTGTCCGGGTCGAGCAGGCGGTGCAGATGGACGATGAAATAGCGCATATGGGCGTTATCGACGGTCTGCTGCGCCTTCGATTTCCACGCCACGTAAGCGGTGGCGTAGTTCGGATAGACGCCGACCATTTCGACCTTGTCGAGGTCCTTGAATTCGGTGCCGGAAAGGTTGGTCAGTTCGCCGCCGATCACGAGGTGGAGCAGTTGCTTGGCAGGCTGGTCGGGCATTGCAGGATCCTTCGTGGAAGTCCCGGCGGCGGACTCGAGGACGAGGTTTAGCACGGGCGACTGCTGAGTCTAGGCGAACTCGGGCAGGCGGCCGCGCATCAGGCCGATCAGCGTATTATGCCGGGCGTTCCCCGCGGCAATCAGCGCTTTGTGCGCAGTCAGAGGCTGGTTATAGCGCAGCGCCTGCCCGGCCAGGTCGGTCATCGTCCCGCCGGCTTCGTGTACCAGAAGGTCGGCCGCCGCAAGGTCCCAGTCATGGCTGCCGGGCGAGGCAAAGGCGAGGTCGAGCGCGCCATGCGCGACACGGGTCAGCCGCAGCGCCAGCGAATGCACCTTCGGCTGCGGCACGGTATCGGGCGACAGGTCGGCCAGCCGGTCGAGATAGCGCTTCGGCCCGGCTGCTCTTGCGCCGGCCAGTTCCGCACCGGCGCTCGCCGCTATCGGTACGCCGTTAAGTGTCGTGCCCTGGCCGGCGATGGCGAGAAACATCTCGCCGGTCACCGGCGCATAAAGCGCGGCGAGCCTCGGCCGGGCGTCTTCGACCAAAGCCACCGAAATGGTCCAGTCCGGAAATCCGGCAATGTAGGCGCGCGTGCCGTCGATCGGATCGACCACCCAGGCGCATTGCACCGTGCGGCCGGCGAGATCGTCCTCGGTCTCCTCCGACAGCCAGCCGGCCTGCGGCACCAGCGCGCGCAGCTTTTCGTGCAGCAGATTGTTGACGGCGATGTCGCCCTCGCTCACCGGCGAATGATCGGCACCCTTGGTCCAGCGCTTGAACGCGCCGCGCGACGTGTGCAGCGCCAGCTCACCGGCCTCGCGCATGACCGACTCGAGCGCGTCGCGCAGCGTGAGCGGATTACTGCCCGGCAACGGTCAGGCCTTCCAGCCGCACGGTCGGTGCATTGATGCCGTGCTTGAACGTCAGGTCGTTGGCCGGCGTCATGCTGCGGAAGATGTCGGCGAGATGCCCGGCGATGGTGACTTCGCTCACCGCGTAGGTGCGCTCTCCGTTCTCGATCCAGAAACCGGATGCGCCGCGGCTGTAATCGCCGGTCACCATGTTGACGCCGGAGCCGATCAGGTCGGTGACGTAGAAGCCGTCCTTGATGTCGGCGATCAGTTCGGCCGGCGTCATCGTGCCGGCTTCGAGATGCAGGTTCGACGCGCTCGGCGACGGCGACGACGATACGCCGCGCGAGGCATGGCCCGTCGTCGTCAGGCCGAGTTCGCGCGCGGTGGCGCAATCCAATATCCACGACGTCAGCACGCCGTCCTCGACCAGCGCCATGCGCTTGCCGGCGACACCTTCGCCGTCGAACGGATGCGAGCGCAGGCCGCGCAGGCGGTGCGGATCGTCGACGATGCGGATGCCGTCGGCGAACAACTTGGCGCCCATCTTGTCGCGCAGGAAGCTGGTCTTGCGCGCGATCGAGGCGCCGTTCACCGCGCTGGCCAGATGCGACACCAGCGAACTGGCGACGCGCGGATCGAACACCACCGGTACCTTGCGGGTGGTCACCTTGCGCGGGTTGAGCCGCTCGATGGCGCGTTCGCCGGCGGTGCGGCCGATTTTTTCTGGGCTTTCCAGGTCGGCCGCATGGCGAACGGAGGAATAATCATAATCGCGTTCCATGCCGGTGCCTTCCCCGGCAATCGCCGTCATCGACACGCCGTGGCTGGAACCGAGATAGGCGCCGCGGAAGCCGTGGCTGGTCACCAGCACCATGCCGCCAATGCCGGCGGATGCCGATGCGCCGCCGGATTTGGTGATGCCCTTGACGGCGAGGCCGGCTTCTTCGGCGGCGCGCGCCATCTGTTCCAGTTGCTGCACGCTCGGCAGCGCGCGGTCGATCAGGTCGAGATCGGGAAACGAGCGCGCCAGTTGGCTCTCATCGGCGAGCCCGGCATATTTATCTTCGGAAGCCACGCGCGCCATCGCCACCGCGCGCTCGGCCAGGGTCTTGTAGCCGTCGGTGGACATGTCGTTGGTCGAGACCACCGCCTGGCGGCGGCCAATGAGGACGCGCAGGCCGAGATCGTCGCCCTCCGAACTCTCGCTTTCTTCGACCGCGCCGTCCCGCACCTCGATCGATTGCGACAGGCCGCGCACCGCGACCGCGTCGGCGGTATCGGCGCCGGCGGCGAGCGCCGCCTTAACCAGCCGCTCGGCGCGGTCGGTGAGGGCGGACTGGTCGAACAGCGAGGCAACAGGTGCGAGCATGGTTTTCAAAAACTTTCATTCGAGACGAGCCGAAGCGCATCCTATCGAAGACGCGCGTTATTGCTAGCAAATGGCGTCCCGGAGCGGCCGGCGCAACCGCCATTTCCGACATTTTGCGCCGTCTTATCAACACCTCGTCAATCATGGATTTCAACGCCGCGTCAATCATGGCGCACGAAGCGTGCTTTGCTAACGCCGATTAACCGCGAACTTTAAGCGGTTTTCGACAGGCCTCGCGCATCATCTCCCGTATCGACTGGGCACATAAGCCTGGCGAGGGAGAGTTTGAGGCGTCAAATGCGAAGTGGCGGATGTCCCGCCGGGTCGAGCTGCGCGGTGCGGCTCGACCCGTTCGCCCTACCTTTGGCATTCGCGGCACGAGACGCCGCCGCCGATGGACAGGTGCGGCAGATAGAGCTTTTCCGGGAACGGCTGGTCATCCGGCGTTCGGTGGGCGGCATGCACATGGCGCTCAACATGCCGCTGTCGGCTTTCGCCGGCGTGGCGATCCGCCTGAGCGCTGGCGAGAACGGTGAGGCGGCGACCGTCGCGGTCGTGCTCGAACATAAAGATCCGGGTCTGGCGCTGCCGCTGTTCGTCTCGACCGAGGCAGACGAGGCCTTGGCCGAATGGCGCAGCTGGAGCGCCGTGCTTGGCGTGCCGCAGCTTGTGTCCGACGACAAAGGCGGCTGGCGCGAACCGTTCGCGCGCATGGGTGGCGTTCGTATCGAGACAGTGCGTCCACGCCGCCGCCGTCACAGTGTCTTGCAGCGCAGGCGTCCGTCGATCCTGTCGCGCCGCAAGGGCGGAAAACTGAACGCCGGTGCCTCGGTGCACAGCGGCGAACACGAGATCATCGCGCGCAACTAATGCGGCTCGGCTACTTGCACTTCCGCAAGCGCACCGTGCCGCCTTTTTCCAGCATCATCTCGACCGTATCGCCATCGACCACGCGCAAGGTGTAGTTCATCTTGGCGTTGCCGATCTGGCCGGTCGTGAACTCATCGACGACGCGGTACTGCCCGCTGCCCGCGGCTTGGACCGTGCGGTTGCGATAGGCCGGCACGCCGCCTTTGCTGTCTGTGCGCTGATCGCCGTTGAAAGCGATGACGCGCAGCGTGCTGCAATCGATCGGCTTCTTATCGGTCGAGGCGCTTTGCCCCCATTTCCCGGAAACCGGATAGTTGCCGGCGAACGCCGGCGCGGCGAGGGCGGCGAGGATGAGCGTGGCGGCAAGCGGACGTTTCATCATGCTTCGATTGTACCACGGCGGGGACGAGGCGGCGCGCGGTCGATGCGGAGCGTTAATGCGGCGAATTCACAGGCGCACGGGATTGATTAAACAGCGGCGCGAAGTTCCGAGCTTCGTCAGCCCGTTACGGCACGCCGTCCCTAATTTTTCCACCGGCTATCCACAGGCTTACGCACAGAAGCTCACGCCTTCCCATATCCTCCCGCCGTCGGCGTCTGGATGATGATCGCCTCGCCGGCGTCGATGACGGTGGAGTCACAGCCCCCCAGTCTCTCCATGCGTCCGTCCTTGCGGCGGGCCCAGTTCTCGCCGACCTGGCCGTGTTCACCACCGCTAAGTCCAAAGGGCGGCACGCGGCGATGCCCGGACAGCAAAGTGCACTCCATCTTCTCGCGAAAGCGGATGGTGCGGCGGATGCCGTCGCCGGCGTGCCATTTACCCTTGCCGCCGGAACCCTTGCGGATGTGGAAGTCCTCGAGCACGACCGGATAGCGGAATTCCAGCACCTCCGGATCGGTCAGCCGCGTATTGGTCATGTGCGTATGGACGGCGTCTGTCCCGTTGAAACCGGGACCCGCCGGCGAACCGGAACAGATGGTCTCGTAGTACTGATACCTGGCGTTGCCGAAGTTGAGGTTGTTCATCGTGCCTTGGGCGCCGGCCAGCGCGCCGAGCGCGCCGAACAACGTGTCGGTGATCGCCTGCGACACCTCGACATTGCCGGCGACCACGGCCGCCGGATATTCCGGCGTCAGCATCGATTTCGGCGGCACCACGATGTTGATCGGCCGCAGACACCCGGCATTCATCGGAATGTCGTCGGCGACCATCATGCGGAACACGTACAGCACGGCGGCGCGCGTCACCGGCTCCGGCGCATTGAAGTTGGTCGGCTGTTGCGGTGAGGTTCCAGTGAAATCGACGGTCGCCTCGCGCTTCTTTTTATCGACGGTAATCTTTACCTTGATGACGGTACCCTGGTCCATCTCATAGCTGAATTCAGAGTCATGCAGCTTGTCGATGACGCGGCGCACGCTCTCCGCCGCATTGTCCTGGACATGTCCCATATAGGCCTTGACCACAGGCAGCGTGAACTGCGCCACCATCTTGCGCAGTTCGGACACGCCTTTCTCGTTGGCGGCGATCTGCGCTTTCAGGTCATTGATGTTCTGAATTGGATTGCGCGCCGGATATTTCGCGCCAGTCAGGACTTCCAGCAATTCCTTCTCGCGGAAGCGGCCGCGATCGACCAGCTTGAAGTTGTCCATATAGACGCCTTCCTGCTCGATGGTGGTCGCGTTGGGCGACATCGAGCCGGGCGAGATGCCGCCGACATCGGCGTGATGGCCGCGCGACGCGACCCAGAACAGAATATTCTTCTTTTTAGCGTCGAACACCGGCGTGCAGACAGTGATATCCGGCAGATGCGTGCCGCCATTATAGGGCGCGTTGATCGCATAGACATCGCCCGGCGCGATTCTGCCCTTGTTGTCGCGGATGATGGTCTCGACCGAACGGTCCATCGAGCCGAGATGCACCGGCATATGCGGCGCATTGGCGACGAGCGTCGAGTCGTGGGCAAACACGGCGCAGGAGAAGTCGAGCCGCTCCTTGATGTTGACGGAGTAGGCGGTGTTCTGCAGCGACACGCCCATCTGCTCGGCGATCGACATGAACAGATTGTTGAACACTTCCAGCATCACCGGATCGGCATGGGTGCCGATGGCGTAAGTGCGCTTGAGCTTTTTCAGCCGCGACAGCACAAGATGATTCTTCGCCGTCAGTTCGGCCTGCCAGCCCGGCTCGACAACGATGGTCTGGTGCGGCTCGATGATGATCGCCGCGCCCTTCACCTTGGCGCCGATCTTCAACTGGTCGCGGGTATAGACGTTGGCCTTGTGCCAGGCGCCGCCGGAATAGAACTGCGTGCGTTTGGCAGGCGCGGGCAGCTTGCCGCCCGAGCGCCGCGCCGTCTTCTCGGAAAACTTCGCGCCGCCGCCGATGGCTTCGACCGACACCGCCTCGACGACCAGTTGCTTGTTGCGGTCGATGAAGCCGAAGCGGGCTTTGTGCGCCTTTTCGAAGGCGCGCTGCATCGCGGGGAGCGGCCCGGCCTCGACCACCAAAGCGGTATCGGTGCCGGCGTAACGGATATGCGCGCGCTGGATCACCTTGATCTTCGCCGCCGGCACGCCCTGTCCGGCGACTTCGTTCTTCACATCCTTGCCGAGCGCCGCGCCAGTCTTCTTCAGCGCGGCGAGCGCCTTGGCGCCCCACGGCAATTCAATGGCCTGTTCGCGCGTGGCGCGGATATCGGCGAGGCCCATGCCATAGGCCGACAGCAGCGACGAGAACGGATGGATCAACACTTTGGTCATGCCGAGCGCATCGGCGACGAGGCAGGCATGTTGCCCGCCGGCGCCGCCGAAGCAGTTGAGCGCATAGCGCGTCACGTCATAGCCGCGCTGCACCGAAATTTTCTTGATCGCATTGGCCATGTTCTCGACCGCGATCTTGATGAAGCCGTCGGCGATCTCTTCCGGCTTCTTGTCGCCGACTTTTTGCGCCAGATCGTTGAAAGCATGGCGCACGGCGTCGGCGTCGAGCGGTTCGCTCTGCGCGGTGCCGAAAATCTTCGGGAAGAAATCCGGGATCAGCTTGCCGGCCATGACATTGGCGTCGGTGACGGCGAGCGGCCCGCCGCGCCGGTAGCATTTCGGTCCCGGATTGGCGCCGGCACTGTCGGGCCCGACGCGAAAGCGCGCGCCGTCATAATGCAGGATCGAGCCACCGCCGGCGGCCACCGTATGAATGAGCATCATCGGCGCGCGCATGCGCACACCGGCCACCTCGGTCTCGAAGGCGCGTTCGTATTCGCCATCGAAATGGGAGACGTCGGTTGACGTGCCGCCCATGTCGAAGCCGATCAGGCGGTCGAAGCCGGCCTGTTTGCCGGTTTCCGCCATGCCGACGACGCCGCCTGCGGGACCGGACAAGATGGCGTCCTTGCCCTGAAACAGATCGGCCGCCGTTAGCCCGCCCGATGACATCATGAACATCAGGCGGATTTTCTCGTCGGCGGACAACGTCGCACCGCCATCCATCTCGCCGGTCACCCGGCTGACATAGCGCTTCAGGATGGGCGACAGATAGGCATCGACCACGGTGGTGTCGCCGCGCCCGACCAGCTTGATCAGCGGCGACACTTCGTGGCTGACCGACACCTGCGCGAAGCCCAGTTCACGCGCCAGAGCGGCGACACGCTTCTCGTGTTCGGGAAAACGGTAAGCATGCATGAAGACGATGGCGACGGCGTCGATGCCGTCGGCCTTGGCGGCTTCGAGATCGGCGCGGGCCTGGCGGAGATCCGGCTCGCTCTCGATCGTGCCGTCGGCCAGCACGCGCTCATTCACCTCAGTGACGCGCTCGTACAAAAGTTCGGGCTTGATGATCTCCAGCGCGAAAATCTTCGGCCGCGCCTGATAGCCGATCTTGAGCGCGTCGCGGAAGCCCTTGGTGATCATCAGCAGCGTGCGGTCGCCCTTGCGCTCCAAGAGCGCATTGGTCGCAACCGTGGTGCCCATCTTCACCGCGCCGACATTTGCCGGCGGGATCGGCTGGCCTTTTTCCAGGCCGAGCAGATCGCGGATGCCCTGCACGGCGGCGTCGGCATAGGCTTCCGGATTTTCCGACAGCAATTTGTGCGCGGTCAGTTTGCCGTCCGGCGCGCGGCCGACCACGTCGGTGAAGGTGCCGCCGCGGTCGATCCAGAAATCCCACGACTTTTCCTGGGGCCGTTTCCGTGACCGTTGCTTTGCCGCCGCCATGTTATCCTCCGCCGCCGTAGCACTAAACCAGAGCAGAAAAAAATCGTCAATAAATCGTTGACAATTTATCAGCCCTGACTACGCTTCGAGGCGAGGGACCGGCGAGGGGCTGATATGGCTGCAAAGCCGCGCTTGGAAAATGCGCTCGGGCCGATCGTTTCGTCGGCGCATCTGGCGTCGGGGGCGATGCCGGCTTTGTCCGAACTTGAATTCGGCATGATCCTGCTCGACCACGCCTTCGAGCGCTGGATGGTGCGCTGCATGGCGGCGGCCGGCGTGCCGGACCTGTCGCCGCTCGATGTCCTGGTACTGCATACCATCGCCCATCGCGGCCGCGCCAAACGGGTCGCCGACATCTGCCTCGTCCTCAACATCGAGGACACGCATCTCGTCACTTATTCGCTGAAAAAACTCGACGGCCACAAGCTACTGACCTCGGGCCGGCGCGGCAGCGAAAAAACCGTCAGCCTCACGGCCAAAGGCGGCGAGGTCGTGCAACGATACCGCAAGGTGCGCGAAGCCCTGCTGGTCAAGTCGGTGAAAAGCGCCGGCCTCGACGAGACAAGACTATCCGAGATCGCCGCACTGATGCGGGCGCTGTCGGGCCATTACGACCAGGCCGCACGCGCGGCGGCGAGTTTGTAAAATGCACAGACTTTCCGAGCGAGTGCCGAAAATTGAGCCAGCGCATGGCGCAGATCAGCGTCTATACCGGGCCGGGATGATCTCGAGAGCGGAACCATGATGCGGATTTTTCTCGATCGCTTGTATCTGTTCGCCGGCTACGCGGCCGGCGCATTTCTGCTCGCGATTTTCGGCCTCATGATGTTCATGTCGGTCGGCCGGCAATTCAGCCTGAACATTCCGGCCGGCGACGATTTCGCCGCCTGGTGCATGGCGGCGATGTCGTTCCTCGGCCTCGCGCACACGTTCAAGCGCGGCGAAATCATCCGCGTCGGCATGCTGATCGAACGGGCGACGGGCCGCCGCCGCTGGGCGCTTGAACTGGTGGCGCTCGGCATCTCGTCGGCCTTCATCCTGTATTTCACCTGGCACGCCGTGACCATGACCTACGATTCATGGCGGTTCAACGATATGGCGCAGGGCGTGCTGTCGATCCCGCTGTGGATTCCGCAACTCGGTTACAGCGGCGGGCTGCTCATTCTCGCCATTGCCCTGATCGACGAACTGGTCCACGTCATCAAAGGTAACAAGCCGAGTTACGAGAAAGAGCCGCCCACCACGCCCGATGAATTCGTCGAGCGCGTCGCTTCCGGCGGAGGCGTCTGATGCCGGATATCAGCCTGCTCGCTTTGTCTTTTGTGCTGCTCGGTTGCCTCGTCGTCATTCTCGCCACTGGCGTCTGGATCGCCGTCGGCCTCGGCATTGTCGGCCTCATTGCGATGCTGCTGACGACAAATGTGCCGGTCGGCGCCGTGCTGGCGACGACGGTGTGGAGCGCCAGCGCCTCATGGACGCTCGCCGCGTTGCCGCTGTTCATCTGGATGGGCGAAATCCTGTTTCGCTCGCGGCTGTCGGAAGAAATGTTTCGCGGTCTGGCGCCGTGGCTGCAATGGCTGCCGGGCCGGCTGGTGCATGTGAACGTGGTCGGCTGCGGCATCTTCGCCGCGGTGTCGGGATCATCGGCCGCGACCTGCGCGACCATCGGCAAGATCGCGCTGCCCGAACTGGAAAAGCGCGGCTACGACCGCGACATCAGCCTCGGTTCGCTGGCCGGTTCGGGCACGCTCGGCCTTCTCATCCCGCCGTCGATTCCGATGGTGGTTTATGCGGTCACCGCCAACGTCTCGGTGCTTCAGGTCTTTCTCGGCGGCTTTTTGCCCGGCCTGATGGTGATGGGGCTGTACTCCGGCTACATCATGATCTGGTCGCTGTTCAACCCTGGCAAGATTCCGCCGCGCGATCCGCCGATGTCGTTCCGCGCCAAGCTGGCGGCATCGACCAAACTCATTCCGTGTTTGCTGTTGATCCTCAGCGTGTTCTTCGCGCTGGTTCTCGGTTTTGCCACCGCGACCGAGTGCGCCGCCTGGGGCGTGACCGGCGCGCTGCTGCTGGCGTGGTGGAGCGGCACGCTGAACCGCAAGAGTTTCATCGACAGCCTGATGAGCGCGACGCGGCTGAGCTGCATGATCATGCTGATCCTGGCGGGCGCGGCCTACACCACCGCGGCGATGGCCTATACCGGCATTCCGGCCGGCCTTGCCGAATGGGTGAAAGGCCAGAACCTGACGCCGAGCATGCTCGCGCTCTATCTGAGCGTCATGTACATTCTGCTCGGCTGCCTGATCGACGGCATCTCGATGATCGTGCTGACCATGGTGGTCGTGCTGCCGATGATCGAACAGGCCGGCATCAACCTGATCTGGTTCGGCATCTATCTCATCATTCATGTCGAAATGGCGCAGATCACGCCGCCGGTCGGCTTCAATCTGTTCGTGCTGCAAAATCTGAGCGGACGCACGACCTATGAGGTTTCGCGCGCAGCGTTTCCGTTCTTTCTGCTGCTGATATTCGCGGTGTTCATCATCACGGAATTTCCGCAGATCGTCCTGGTGCTGCCGCAAATGGCGTTCCCGCCGAGTTGAGGCGATCCAGTTTCCTGCTAGGCTGAAGACCAAGAGCGTTCCGTCCCTGTCTTTTTGTAAACCGAACCGAGAGGCGACACATGACCCATCTCCGCTCCCTTCTGCTGGCCATGGCGGCTACCGCCACGCTGGCCGTGCAACCCGCGCTGGCGCAGACCAAATGGAACCTGCCGGCCGCTTATGCGGCCAGCAACCCGCACACCGAGAACCTGACTTTGTTCGCCAAGGACGTTGCCGCCGCCACCGGCGACAAGCTGCAGATCACCGTTCACCCGGCCGCATCATTGTTCAAGGCGCCGGAAATCAAGCGCGCGGTGCAGACCGGACAGGCGCAGATCGGCGAAGTGCTGATCTCGCTGCATGAAAACGAAGACCCGATGTTCGGTCTCGACGTGGTGCCCTTCGTCGCCACCTCCTATCCCGAGGCGCTCAATCTCTGGAAGGCGTCAAAGCCGGCGATCGAAAAGAAGCTGGACGCGCAGGGACTCAAGCTCCTGTTCGGCGTGCCGTGGGGCCCGCAGGGCATCTATGCCAAGAAGGACATCAATACGCTCGAGGACATGAAAGGCCTCAAGTGGCGCGCTTATAACGTCGGCACCGCGCGCATCGCCGATATCGTCGGCGCCCAGCCGGTGACCATCCAGGCCGCCGAACTGGCGCAGGCGCTGGCGACCGGCGTGGTCAATGCCTTCATGACGTCGGGTTCGACCGGCTATGATTCGAAGGCGTGGGAGACGATGACGCACTTCTACGACACCCAGGCCTGGATTCCGAAGAACCTCACCTTCGTCAACAAGGCGGCGTTCGCGGCGCTCGACAAGCCGACGCAAGATGCGATCATGAAGGCCGCGGCGACGGCCGAAACGCGCGGCTGGAAGATGGCCGAGGAGAAGGCCGGCTGGTACCTCGAACAGCTCAAGGCCAACAAGATGAAGGTCTTGCCGCCGAGCGCCGAGTTGAAGGCCGGCTTGTTGAAGGTCGGCGATCAGCTAACCGCCGACTGGATCAAGAAGGCCGGCCCGGACGGTGAAGCCGTGATCGCCGCTTACAAGAAGATGTAAGACCTGCCGCTACCGAATACGAAAACAGATCGGGCCCTTCGCGGGGCCCGATTTTTTTTTACTTCTTGTGCGATACCCGCATGTATTGGCCGGCGATGACGGTGGCGACCACCAGCACGGCATAGAAGATCGTCGACAGATGGATCGGCTCGCCATTCACCGGCGCCGCCAGCGCCACGACAATGAACGGCTGCAACATGATGAACTGGCCGATGCGCGCGACGCCGCCGAGTGCCATCGCCGCGTTGAAGACGAAGAAGGCGCCGTACTGGCTGATGAGGCCGATGTAAGCGAGCCCGCCCCAGGCCGACCACGGCACATCGGCAAGGCCGGACGGCCAGGTCAGTACCACCGCCAGCGCCGACAACGGCAGGAATGCCGCCACTTGCCATGAGATGACTTCCCAGCCGGGCATCAGGCCGCTGAGTTTGCCCGACATCGCATAGCCAAAACCGCCGGCGATCACGGTACCGAACAGATACAGGTCGCCGGCCGATATACCGTGCGCGGCGCCTTGCGCGTCGCCATTGCTGAGCACGAAATAGACCACGATCGAAGCGCCGGCGACGCTGGCCAGCCAGAAGCCGAGGCTCGGCCGCTCATTGGTGACAAGGGTGGCGGCGGCGACGGTGGCGATCGGCATGATGCCGAGCACGACGCCGCCATGCGCCGCCGGCACCGTCACGGCAGCCAGCGATATGAACAGCGGAAAGCCGACGATGGTGCACGTTCCGGTCAACAAAAGCGGCAGCCACAAAGCGCGCGGTGGCAGCGGCCGCCGCAAAACGAGCAGCAGCGCCACACTGGTGATGCCCGCGATCGACGCGCGCATTGCCGTCACGAACAGCGGGTCCATCGCCGGGATCGCCAGCTTGGTCGCCGGCAGCGTGGCGCCGAACAGGCAAACGCCGGCAAAGCCGAGCGCGTAGCCGAGTTGCTGGTTGGAGAGGCGCAGTTGAATTCTTCCGGCGGCAAAGATGCTCAAGGTGTTGCGCAATTTTGCGCGCAAGCTACTGCGCCGCGCCCGCGAATACCAGACCGGGTAACGCAATGCGCCGGCCTAATGCAAACGCACAAGGCCGGCGCACTGTCGTAACGTCAAATTCGGATCAGAGCTTGCCGAGCAGCAAGAGGATCAGCAGGATCACCACGACAAGGCCGAGACCGCCGCCGCCGTAATAGCCGGTGCCGTAGAACGGCCCGCCGCCGATGCCGCTGAAACCGCCGAGCAGGGCGATAACCAGAATAATCAGGATAATGGTGCCAATGGACATGGATGCAATCTCCCTAAGGTGAAACGTTTGGCGTTCGCCGCCGCGCCGGAACAACGGAGAGAGCTGCCTAAAGTTCCCTACACCGGAACAGCTCTAGAAATAATTGCGCCATGTCATTGCATCGCGAAAAAGCCCCCGGCTTGCACCGGGGGCTTTTCCTCGTTCATGTTGCAGCGCGTTAAACTATTGCTGCGCGACCTGGTCGATCAACGGCGTGATGCGCCGCACCGCAACCCGGCGGTTGACGCGCGACGGCCCGTCGACCTGCTCCTTCGGATATTCCTCACCGTAGCCTTGCGTCACCAGGTTTTCGCTCGGCACCTGGAATCGCTCGGTGAGAGCCACGGCTACCGATTCGGCGCGGCGGTCGGACAGCGACAGGTTGTCTTCATCCGTGCCGACAGTATCGGTATGGCCTTCGATCAGAAAGACCTCGCGCGGGTTCTTGGCGATGGCGCGGTTCAGGCCGTCGGCGACGGCAGCCAGCTGGTTGACTTGCCCTGGCGACAGCTGCCACGAGCCGCTGTCGAAATTGACGTCGAGATCGACCCGCCGCATGTATTCGCGCAGCGGCTGGTTGTAGCGGACTTGGTCGAGCGTATAGCGCCGCTCGATGCGTTCGATCGGCGGCGCGATGAACACGTCATAGAGTTCGGCGCGGTCGGCGCGATAGCCATCGACGATGTAACGCTCGCGCGGCATCCGCACGACGGGCGGCTGCAGGTTGCTGATGAACAGCCCGGCAATCGCGCCGGCGAACAGATTGTCGATCAGCACCGTCTCGCGGCCGCCACGGTCGCGGCGCACGCGCCGCGTCATGCGGCCGTCGCGGTCGCCGTAGGTATAGATGCGCACGCCGCCGGGACGCTCGACGACCGTGACGCGCTGGTCGCCGCGGTTCTCGGTGCGGACGCTACGCGCGCCGATGGCAAAGCGTGACGACTCGTTGTGCTGGATGATGGTGCGGTTTTCGCCGCGCACAATCGTACGGTCGCCTTCACGGATAATGGTGCGATCACCGTCGCGGCTTTCCTGCCGCTGCCGACGCACGTCGTCCATGCCACGGCCCGGACGGCCGCCGCGTTCACCGCGGATAAACTCACTGGAGTTGCGCACGGTCGTGGGCGGTGGTGGCGCTGCGGCGGCCGGCGCGGTGCGGGCGGCTGCCGGCGGTGCAGCGCTTTGCGCCGGGGCGGCCGGCGGCGTTGACGGTGAAGCGGATGGCGCAGGCATGGCCGGCGCCGTTGCCGGTGCAGCGGTTGGCGCAGGCGCGGCAGGGGGCGTTGCCGGTGCCGCGGTCGGAGCCGGCGGCGTGCCGGGAGCCGTCGTCGCGGCAGGCGGCGGCGTGCCGGGGCGCCCCGGACCACCGGGACCGCGTTGCCCATCGGGCCGCTGTCCACGTTGTCCATCGGGACGCGAGCCATCGGGGCGCTGTCCATCAAACCGCTGTCCAGGGCCGGGGCGGCCCGGGCTTCCGTCGCGAGAAGCCGGCGGGGTGGCGGTCGCGGGTGCGGCAGCGGGCGCGACGGGTTTCGCAGCGTCAGCCGGTGGCGCAGCAGCGGGCGCGGCTGGTTTCGCGGCATCAGGCGCTGGCGCAGCTGGTCGTTGCTGAGCAACCGGTGGTGGCGGCGGCGTTGCCGGCTTCGCAGCGGCGGGCGGCGGCGGTGTCGCCGGACGCGGGGCTTGCGGGGGCGCTGCCGCAGCAGGCGGTGTGGGTGGCTTTGCAGCCGGCGGCGGCGGCGCGGCGGGACGCGGCGGGGCCGGAGCGGCAGCCGGTGGTGGCGGCGGCGCAGCCGGACGAGCGGCGGGCGGCGGCGGTGCGGCCGGTTTCGCTCCCGCCGGCGGTGCGGCTTTTTTCTTTTCTTCTTCGATCTGTTCCGGCGTCTTCGCAGGCGCCTGGGCAATTAATTGCGTCGTATCTTTTGCTGCTTTTTGACCGGCGGCGAGCGGCGCATCCGGTGTCGCCGCGAGCGACGGCGTGACGGCCAGTGCGGCAGCCATGGCTGTGCAGGCAAGCAGAAGCGATTTGGCAGAATTCATGTTGGAAATCTCCGGCAAGGGACAGTCTGTGATAAACGGCGCCTTCGCGCCGGACATCCGGGCGTTCAGGCCATAACGTGCGGTCTATGATAACGGTTCCGCATCTGAACTGCGACTGAATGGCTTGCGGCGAAACTGTGTCAATCGTTTTTGCAATTGCGCGGCGGCAATCATACCCTCGGATCTGGGGGCTTTCCCAGACGATACGTTGGAGCGTGTCTTGTCGACGACTGAGACGGACGAGCGGCTTAATCGCGCTTTTGCCGCCTATTTGCGCCAGCAGGTGCAGGCGCCGGCCACCGCCGTCACCGAATTTCTCGACACCATCATCGCCGACGCCCGCAGATTCCAACTTTCCGCGGTCATGGCCGATCTCGACCGCATGCAGGCCGCCGCTATCCGCCTCAATGCCTTTGTAGCCAGCCTGATCGAAAACACCTCGGGTGACCGCAAGCAGGACGAAGGCTTCGACGAATTCCATCGCCGCCTGCGCCACGATCTGCGCACGCCGCTCAATGCCATCATCGGCTACAGCGAAATGCTGATCGAGGACATGGACGGCGACAGCGACGCGCCGTTGCGCGCCGATCTCGTCAAGCTCAAACAGTCCGGCGATTTCCTGCTCGGCCAGATCGACGCCATGGTCGCCTTGATGCACAGCGAGGAGAAGCCGGTCGACGACCGCGGCCTGGCCCGGAACATCAGCCTCGTCGCCGACGTGCTGCGCACGGTGCAGCCGCTCAAGCCCCATGCCATCGCCGCGCGCGAACGGCAAAGCCGCATTCTCGTCGTCGATGACAATGCCTCGAACCGCGACGTGCTCGAGCGCCGCCTGGCGCGCGAAGGTCATGTCGTGGTGACCGCCGAGAACGGCGCCGTTGCGCTGGCGCTGTGCGAGGAGCACGATTTCGACCTCATCCTGCTCGACCTGATCATGCCGGAGATCGGCGGCTATGAAGTGCTGCAACGGCTGAAAGCATCCGACCGCACGCGGCATATTCCGGTCATCGTCATTTCCGCGCTCGACGAACTCGACAGCGTCATCCGCTGCATCGAGGCCGGCGCCGACGATTATTTGCCGAAGCCGTTCGATCCGGTGCTGCTGCGCGCCCGCATCGATTCGTCGCTGGAAAAGAAGTGGCTGCGCGACCGCGAGAAGCAGTTGTTCGCCGACCTGGAGCGGGAAAAGCGCAAGTCGGAAGCGTTGCTGCTGAACATCCTGCCGCAAAGCATCGCCTGGCGCATGCGCGACGGCGAACTGGCCATCGCCGACAAGGTCAACGAAGCGACCATCCTGTTCTGCGATCTGGTCGGCTTCACCGTGCTGAGCGGCCGCCTGTCGGCCGAGCAGACGGTCGATTTCCTCGGCCGCATCTTCACCACCTTCGACCGGCTCGCCGCCGAGGCCGGTGTCGAAAAAATCAAGACCATTGGCGATGCCTATATGGCGGCGGCCGGCATACCGGAGCCGCAGGCCGATCACGCCTTCCGCATCGCGCAGCTTGCGCCGCGCATGTTGCAGGCGGTGCGCGATATTTCGCAGGCAACCGGCCTTTCACTGGCGGCGCGCATCGGCATCCATACCGGGCCGCTGGTTGCCGGTGTCATCGGCACGCATAAATTCGTCTACGACGTCTGGGGCGACAGCGTGAACACGGCCAGCCGCATGGAATCGCATTCGCTGACCGGCCGCATTCACGTCTCCGACGCGACGCGCCGCGCCCTCGGCGGCCGCTTTCGCTTCGAGCCGCGCGGCCCGATCGAGGTCAAAGGCAAGGGTTTGATGGAGACGTTTTTCTTGCTAGAGGATTGACCGGCCTTGATGCCAGGAAGCCCGGCGTGAGCGACACCAAAAACCAGAGCTTGAGCGCCGCGCAAGAACATGCGCTGCTGCGCGCGACGCTGGAGAACATGGCGCAGGGCGTGGCGATGTACGACGCCAATCACCGGCTGGTCACCTGGAACGAGCGCTTTCGCGTTTATCTCGAAATGCCGGACGAGTTCCTCGGCACCGACCGCACCTTTTCCGATTACATCCGCTATCTCGGCGAGCGCGGCGAATTCGGCGACGCCGATATCGAGACCGAACTGAAAAAACGTCTCGCCGTGTTGGAAACCTCGCATTCGTTCGAGCGTGTGCGGCCCGACGGCATGGTGCTGGAAGTGCGGCGCGATCCGGTGCCGGGCGGCGGCTTCATCGCCATCTACACCGACATCACCGAACGCAAGCAGGCCGAACTCGCGATCCGCAAGGCCAAGGAAGACGCCGAATCGGCAAGCAAGGTGAAGTCTGCCTTCCTCGCCAATATGAGTCACGAGTTGCGCACGCCGCTCAACGCCATCATCGGCTACAGCGAACTCTTGGCCGAGGACGCCGGCGACCGCGGCGACGCGGCTTCTCTTGCCGATCTGGAAAAGATCGGCGCCGCCGGCCGTCATCTGCTCGGGCTGATCAATGAAATTCTCGATCTGTCCAAGATCGAGGCCGGCAAGATGGAATTATACATCGAGAAGGTCGCGCTCGCCGCCGCCGTCGATGAGGTCAGGCCGCTGGTGTCGCCGCTGATCGAGAAGAACGGCAACACGCTCGTCATCGATTGCCCGGCCGATATCGGCGCGCTGCGCACCGATCTCACCAAGCTGAAACAGTGCCTGATCAATCTCCTGAGCAACGCGGCGAAATTCACCAAAGGCGGCGCGGTCACCTTGCGCCTGTCGCGTCACGTTGATGACGACGGCGCGCCGCATGTTGTTTTCGAGGTGCGCGACAGCGGCATCGGTATGTCCGAGGAGCAGATCGGCCGCCTGTTCCAGGCCTTCACCCAGGCCGATTCCTCGACGACGCGCAATTTCGGCGGCACCGGGTTGGGGCTGACCATCACCCGGCATTTTGTCACGATGCTCGGCGGCACCATCACTGTCACCAGCTCGCCGGGGCAGGGCTCGGTTTTCACCGTCGATCTGCCGGACCGCGCCGGCATCGCGCCGCACGAGGACAATGTCATCGATGTCGATGACGGCATGCGCGCCGCCTCGGCCGTCACCGTGCTGATTGTCGATGACGACGATGCCGTGCACGATGTGCTCTCCGCGACGCTCGGCCGCGAAGGTTACCTATTGCTGCACGCCCGCGACGGCGCCGAGGCGCTCGCTGTCATGCGGCGCACGCCGCCCGACGTGGTGACGCTCGACGTGCAGATGCCCAAGGTCGACGGCTGGTCGGTGCTCGGCGTCATGAAGTCCGATCCGGAGTTGCAGAATATTCCGGTCGTCATGCTGACCATCGTCGACGACCGCAATCTGGGCTTCTCGCTCGGCGCGTCCGAGTTCATGACCAAGCCGATCGACCGCAACCGGCTCACCGCGCTGCTGCGCAAGCTGACGTCGAGCACGAAGAATGCAACGGTGCTGATCGTCGACGACGAGCCGGATGTGCGCGGCGTTATCAAGGGCACGGTCGAATCCGCCGGCATGAAAGCGGCTGAGGCCGGCAATGGCCGCGCCGCCTTGCAGTGGCTTGAAACAAATGCGCCGCCGGCTCTGATCCTGCTCGATCTGATGATGCCCGAGATGGACGGCTTCGAATTCCTGGATAAAATTCGCAAGGTCGAGCGCTGGAGCGATATCCCGACCGTGGTCTTGACTGCCAAGGATCTCAGCGAGCGCGAGCGCAGCTTTCTCGCCGAGCGTACTTTATTGGTCTTGAGCAAGAGCGGTCAGCCGATCGGCTCGCTCGGCGCGGCGTTGTCGGCGCTGGCGCGGCGCGGACAAGCGGTCAGGCCGCAAGCGAAGGAGTAAGTTAAGTTGCCGGTGAAGATATTGTTGGTCGAAGACAACGAAATGAATCGGGACATGCTGTCGCGCCGCTTGCTGCGCAACGGCTTCGAGGTGGTGATGGCGGTCGATGGCGGCCAGGCGGTCGCCATGGCGGCGTCCGAAAGTCCGGCGATCATCCTGATGGACATGAGCCTTCCAGTGATCGATGGCTGGGAAGCGACGCGCCAGGTCAAGGCCAACCCGGCGACCTCAAGCATTCCGGTGATCGCGCTCACCGCGCACGCCATGGCGGAAGACGAAGCCAAGGCGCGCGCCGCCGGCTGCGACGACTTCGACACCAAGCCGGTCGACATTCAGCGGCTGGTCGGAAAAATAAACGCATTGTTGAACGGCAAGGCATAAGCCAAAATTGGCGGGGGCCCGGTGGTTTCCCATCGAGCCCCCTTACGATTATCAGCCGGCCTGTAAGCCGGGTTTTGTATGGCCTGCTTCCGTAAGCAGACGTGACGGCCATTCCTCTAGTCCGCCGGTTACCCGGCGTCTCAAGCAACCTACCCGAATGACTGGCCCGGACGGACCTAGGGGCATTTGCGCCCCCTGCGTCATTCCTATTCGGTTTTGCTCCCGGTGGGGTTTGCCGTGCCGCTGTCATTGCTGACGAGCGCGGTGCGCTCTTACCGCACCGTTTCACCCTTACCTTAAGCCAATACACAACGCAGCCAAGGCGGTCTGTTTTCTGTGGCACTTTCCCTGAAACGGCCCCGAAGGGCCGCCCCGCCGGACGTTATCCGGCACCGTTCGTCCATGGAGCCCGGACTTTCCTCCCCGGCACCCTTTCGGGCCTAGCCGCGGCGGCCGTCCGGCCG